>ERZ773074.291-NODE-291-length-22637-cov-36.503277_pt1 | contig 22637 bp, 11 predicted proteins | sample MGYA00580615_ERZ773074 | MGnify/ENA primary metagenome ERZ773074 (study PRJEB29015, sample SAMEA2738126) | human oral metagenome | biome: human oral; feature: human-associated habitat; material: saliva | place: China | collected 2160 ...
CGCCCACTAGACCCACGACACGCCGTCTAAAGCACCACGTTTGCGCCTATAGCCCGGAATTGCAACGTTTTCGGGTGCTGCACAAAGTTCGGGCACCCGAATTGCATGCGAGTTTTGGTTGATGAGGCTCCCAAGGCGAACTCCTGTGTTCAGTCGTCGTCCCATGACACTGTCCACGATCCCCGGGACGCTTCGAACACCACCCCCACACCCCACAATGCGAAGAACCAAGAAACCCCCAACCCATAGGGAAGGGGGTTTGCAGGACACGGTATCAGTCTGCCGCCACGAAGGCTATTAGTCCTTGGGCACTTGATCACCGGGTTTCGCGGTCACCAACCACCCGAAAGTGGAAGGCCCATGTCAGCCCTTGTCCTACCCGCCAGTGTAACAGGCCGTGTACGACCGCGCCTCGTCGGCTCATCGCGCTTCCGCTGTGATCGCGTGGACCCTGACGTGACCGTCGACGATGGCGTCGGCGTGACATGACAACGGGGGCGGCGCTCACACGCGTGAGCGCCGCCCCCAGCAACCCGCGTGAGCGGGCATTGTTAGAGCGTCAGCCGTTCAGGGCGTCAGACACGACCTTCTTCGCGGCCTCCTGAACCTGCGCCAAGTGCTCGGCACCCTTGAAGGACTCCGCGTAGATCTTGTACACGTCCTCAGTGCCCGACGGGCGAGCCGCGAACCACGCAAACTCCGTCGTCACCTTCAGGCCGCCGATCGGCGCGTCGTTACCGGGGGCGCGCACCAGCTTCGCGACAATCGGGTCGCCGGCAAGCTCAGTCGCGGTCACGTCCTCAGGAGACAGGGCCGCAAGCTTCGCCTTCTCCTCGCGGGAGGCAGCCGCGTCGATACGAGCGTACGCGGAAGCACCAAAGCGCTCCACCTGCTCCCTGTGCAGCTGCGAGGGGGTCTTACCCGTCACCGCCAGGATCTCCGAGGCCAGCAGCGCCAGGATGATGCCATCCTTATCGGTCGACCACACAGTGCCGTCCTTGCGCAGGAAGGACGCTCCCGCGCTCTCCTCGCCGCCGAAGCCCAGCGCACCCGACAACAGGCCGGGCACGAAGTACTTGAAGCCCACCGGCACCTCAACCAGGTCCCGACCCATGGAAGCAACAACGCGATCAATCAGCGCAGAAGACACGAGCGTCTTGCCCACAGCCGCGTCCGTGCCCCAACCGGGACGGTGCGTAAACAAGTACTCGATGGCCACAGCCAAGAAATGGTTCGGGTTCATCAGGCCATCGGGCGTCACAATGCCGTGACGATCCGAATCCGCGTCGTTACCCGTCGCAATGTCATACGGCGTGTTGCCCTCAGCATCCGGGGTCATGGCCTGACGCAGAGACGCCATCGCGTACGGCGACGAACAATCCATACGGATCTTGCCATCCCAGTCCAGCGTCATGAACGGCCACGCCGGATCCACCTCGGGGTTAACGACCGTCAGATCCAGACCGTAACGCTCGCCAATAGCCGCCCAGTAGTCGATCGAAGCGCCGCCCAGCGGGTCCGCTCCAATACGCACGCCCGCACTACGGATCGCATCAATGTCGATGATCTGATCCAGCTGCGACACGTAGAACTCGAGGTAATCAAAGGGCTTGATGTTCGGGTCGTGCAACAGCTCAGAACCGGTGACGCGGGGAATATCCTTCCACTCGCCCGAATCCAACAGCTCATTCGCGCGCGCCGCGATCCAACCGGTCGCATCCGTGTCGGCAGGGCCGCCGTGAGGCGGATTGTACTTGAAACCGCCATCGCGCGGCGGGTTGTGGCTCGGGGTCACGACGATACCGTCGGCCAGGCCATCACCCTCCGTGCGCAGATCCGCCGGCGCGCCATTCGCGCCCAGGATCGCGACCGACACAGCCGGGGTCGGCGTGTAGGAGCCGCGCGAGTCAATTCGCGTCTCGATCCCCGCACCCGCGAGGACCTCCAGGGCGGTACGCCACGCGGGTTCACTCAGCGCGTGCGTGTCACGGCCAATGAACAGCGGGCCGTTAATACCCTGCGACGCGCGGTACTCAATGATCGCCGCAGTAATGGCGATGATGTGCGCCTCGTTGAACTTACCGTCCAGCGAAGCGCCACGGTGGCCCGACGTTCCGAACGCGACGCGCTGTCCCACGTCGGTCGGGTCAGGGACGATGTCGTAGTAGGCGGAGATGACATCGTCGACGTTGATGAGGTCTTCTGGAAGGGCACGCGTGCCAGCTCGATCATGCATGAACACAGTGTTGCACGTAACGTCGACTTCCGCTTCAGTCGTCCACGGCGTGAAACACGCCATCGCTGCGTTACGTACGAGGTCGTGGCCGAGTACGCGCAAAACTGCACGTCAGAGCGTGATTTGCCCAGGCCTCGTCCCCGATTAAGGCGCACGCGGATGGACGTATTCCCAAATCGGGGTACGACCGACTATCCTATGAGAGGTCGGTCACCGCAGACCATGGCAGTGTTGTCAGGAGGAACATCGTGGGATGGTTTGATTCCATTGAACATAACCGTTGGCTCAGCGCCAACATGCAGGCCCTCGTCGAAGAGGCCGAAGGATCTATCGTGCCCACCGGCTTCGCCCACCTCGACGCCGACGGCAAAGCTGACCTCAGCCGGTCCATCGACCTGGCCGTCACCGGGCGCATGGCCTACATCTTCTCCCTCGGCGTCCTCATGGGCCTACCCGGCACACGCCGATACGTCGACCATGCCGTCACAGCGCTAACCAAATACTTCACCGACCCCGTCAACGGCGGCATGTGGTACCAGATCAAAGCCGAACCCGACGCGGAAGGCCGCGGCATCCCCTGGGACGAAGCCTCGCGCGTCAAATCCCAATACCACACCGTGTACGCGCTCCTCGGCGTGGCCGCCGCGACCGTCGCCAACCGGCCCGGCGCGCACGAACTCCTCGAAACCATGCTCCAAGAGCAGAAAGACTACTGGATCGACGACTACGGCCTCGTGTGGGACCAGTACGACGAAGCCTTCACCGAACCCGCCCCCGTGCACGCGCTCGGCACACTCATCCACACGATCGAGGCCTACATGGCCGCCGCCGAAGCGACCACCGAACCCGAATGGCTCGACCGCGCCGAAAAAATGACAGCCTTCGCGCACAAGGTCGCATCGAAAAACAAGTGGCGGATCCCCGAGTACTTCGACGAAGAATGGCAGCCCAGCCCCGCGGTCGGCAAACTGTGCAACGATGGACGCCGCTACCACGAAGGCTACGTCACCGGGCACTCCATGCAGCTCGCCCGCTTCGCCCTGCAAGTGCGCGCCGGCCTGCGCTCCATGGGCTGGACCGTACCCGACTACCTCCTGGAGCTGGGAACCGAACTCTTCGAACGTGCCCGCGTCGACGGCTGGCGCCGAACCGACGGCGCCCCCGGATTCTCCACCGGCGTCAACGACCAGGGTGACCCCGTACCCGGCGAGGACGAACACCAGCAGTGGGTCGTATGCGAGGGCGTGTGCGCGACCGTCGCTGTACGCCGCGCCATGCTCGACGATGGACACCGCATCTCCGAAGTTGAACACTTCGAGCACTGTTACCGCTCCTTCATCGACTACATCCACGACTACCTCATCACCCAGCCCGGCCGATGGATTCGCCGCCTCGGCCCCCACAACGAGAGCGTCCAACCCGCCAAGTCATCACGCTGGGACGTCTACCACGCGATCCAGGCGATGCTCGCCATCCGCGTGCCCCTGTGGCCGCCGACGGCCCCCGCGCTCTCGCGAGGCCTCCTCGACCACCCCGAGGAACCGGCACCCGACAAGAAGTCCTGGAACTTTTTCGGCCTGCGAGGCTAATCGCTTGCGTTGAAACCGCGAAAGGATTCGAACCCGGGGCGTCCTCTGAACTGCGCCCCGGGTTCTTTCCTGCCGCCCCAAGAGCCACACGGTCTCACTCGTCCCGTACATCGAGTTTCTTGTCTCCCTATACCGCGGGACCCCGCCGATCATCGCGTCAAAGCCTCTCCGGTGACGCGTCGCCCACGCGCATTACCCTTATGTGGCTTCACCGGTCGGCCCCGAAGAAACACGACATTAACGTTGCGTCGGCTTCGCGTGTTCCCGCTCGTTCCTGTAGGATGAGGCAGGTCTGGAGGGCTGTCTGAGTGGCCGAAAGAGACGGTCTTGAAAACCGTTGTGTCAGCAATGGCACCGGGGGTTCGAATCCCTCGCCCTCCGCCATGTCGACAGGTTCTCGGGCGTGTGCGGCGGGTGCGGTTCGCGTTCGCGGCAAAAATGTCCTAGAGTAGTCGGCACTGGAGACGTCGCATAGTCCGGTCGAGTGCGCCTCCCTGCTAAGGAGGTAGGGGTGCATAGCCCCTCGCGGGTTCAAATCCCGCCGTCTCCGCCAACAGCCCCGGGATTCCGCTGGAGTCCCGGGGCTTCGTAGTTTCCGAATCGGGTTAAAGGACCAGACGTGTTGGTTTTGTGGTGACTTTTCGGTTTGTTGATGCGGGAAAATCGGTGTTGGAGGTGGTTGGGACCAACGTGGAGGATGGGCAAAGCGTGTTGGTTTTGTGGTGACTTTTCGGCTTGCTGATGCGGGAAAATCGGTGTTGGAGGACCAGACGTGTTGGTTTTGTGGCGACTTTTCGGCTTGTTGATGCGGGAAAATCGGTGTTGGAGGTGGTGGGTGCCAACGTGGAGGATGGGCAAAGCGTGTTGGTTTTGTGGTGGCTTTTCGGCTTGTTGATGCGGGAAAGTTGGTGTTGGAGGTGGTGGGTGCCAACGTGGAGGATGGGCAAAGTGTGTTGGTTTTGTGGTGACTTTTCGGCGTGTTAGTGCGGGAAAATCAACATTAAATTGTTTGTTTTATTGTGAGTCTGTGCATAGTCCCTTGATCTGTCTCGGTGGGGCTTGGGCAGGTTGTTTGCGGCGACGGTCTTCACTGTGCCAGGCCGCTGGCACGTCACTGGCTGCGCTACCGGCGGTGCTATGGGTGGTAGCGCATGACTCCCGCCCGGCGAGCTATCCCACGAATGTCGCATGCAATTCCCTCGACACTGTGTCGCACCGCGCAACCATATCGTTGGGATTGCAACGTTTGCGGACACTGTTGAAAATTCATTCAATCGAATTGCATGCGAAACTGCTCCGAGCGCGCTAGCTGCCTGCGCTCCTCGCCGCGCGCGTGGGCCCGACCACGCTTAAACCACACCAAACCCCAGACCAAACCGTTCCTCGCCGCGCGCGTGGGCCCGACACTGGTCAAGTCCTGTGGAGTGGTGTAATCGTTTTGTGTCCTTCGGGGTGGGTTATGCGCTGAGTTGGAGTGGGGGTTCCTCCTGTTGGGTGGGTTGGCGTGCGTGTCATGGGGTTAACGCGCATTGTCAGCGGTTCATGTGCGAGCGACGCACCAGGTGGCGCCGTTGCGTCCACAACGCAGGCCACCTCGCCCACGACACCCCGTTGTCGGCGTTTGCTACCGAGGTGGTTTGCACTGTGGGCGGCGCCGCCCCGAGGCGCGACCTCACTACCCCGAACCGTGACCTCACTGCCCCGAACCGCGGCCTCACTGCCCCGAACCGCGGCCTCACCGCCATCAAATGGGGGGAATTGCGCCGTACGGGGACCCGTGCGTGACTTGCCTGCCGATGACATCGCCACCAAACGGGGGGAATTGCACCATTAGAGGCGCGACACGCCGGCGACACGCCGAGGGGAGGCTTCTAATGCTGCAAAACCCCCCATCCAGCCCTGGGTGCGGAGGGGTCGCAGTGGTGAACTGCGTTCCGGAGTCGCCCGCATCACAGAACATCTGGGCCATCACGCCCATGCTAGCCATTGTTCGTCGAGGTGGTCTGCACTGTGGGCGCGGGTAGGGCGGGGCGCCAATAAACGCCGGAAGGGCATCACCGACAGGGTCCTGCTGCATGGGCGCAGGTAGGGTGGGGGGCCGATAAACACTGGAAGGGAGTCGCCGACAATGATGAGCGACGACGGGCGACCAGCTCCCAGGCGAGGCTTGTTGCCGATGAGGCGAAACACCCGATCGGGAAGACTCAACCCCAACGGATCACATGCAATTCCTCCCTAACGGGTGCAATCCTCCCGATCACGTGCAATCCTCCCGATGGGATGGCTCCCATCGGCGGCGCAAGCACGCTAGCACAATGACGGACGACGCAAGCGCACGTCACGGCCAACCCCCATCGGCGGCGCGAGCACGCCAGCGCCACCGACACCTCGCCGCCGACGCCTGGGACCGAGCCGCGACCAACACGCGTTGTCCTTATCACCCTGTTTCCGTGGCGCCTTCGCTTCTGGCTGCTCGCGGTGTGGGCCTGTGCCTCGTTGTGCAGTTTTGAAGCCTCGTCAGGTCCTGCTGCCACCCGCGTCTGCTGCCATCGGACCCTCCAACATCCTCCAACCGAGCGGTAGATTGGGGGTTTTGCACCATTAGGAGCTTCCTTTCGGCGTGTCGCCGGCGTGTCGCGGCTCTAATGGTGCAATTCCCCCGTCGTAGTCGAGATGACACAATGGTGCGCCGGCGTGTCGCGGCTCTAATGATGCGATTCCCCTCCATGTGGCAGCAAAACAGCGGATTCAAGGAGCGATGTGGCGGCATTCGTGTCCAAGTCTTGAAGTTCCCCCGTGCTGCGGACCCCAGCACAGCGCGCGGCACCCAAATCACAGACCACCTCGACGACAGAGCGCACAAATGGGCTGTTGAGGGCCAATGGGTCAGGCGTTTTGACGCATGTCGTGCGGCGACGTGGGGGTTTTGCACCATTAGGAGCTTCCTTTCGGCGTGTCGCCGGCGTGTCGCGGCTCTAATGATGCAATTCCCCCCGGCGCGGCGGTCGTGCGCGTGGGGTGCAGTCGCCAAAGTGCAGACCCATTAGCTACAAGTGCCCGAAAAAGGGCTGCTGTCAGTGAACGGGTCTGCGTTCTGGAACCATCCTGGGGCGTTGGGTTCCGCGCGGGGGCGGTTCGGGCCCTGTTTCAGTCCAGTCGTGGTGGTGCGTCGGGCGGTGATTGTGGTGCCCGCCTGTATGTGGCCCTGTTTCAGTCCAGTCGTGGTGGTGCGCCGGAACCAAGTTGCTGATATTTAGGATCCCGGCGCCCACTAGGTGCGTCGATCAGTAGATCGTCACGTAGGTCCCCGAGGGAATCGTGTCGTGCAGCCACTTAGCGTCTTCGTAGCGTAGACGCACGCAGCCGTGAGAGACGTGCCCCCCGAGGGTTCCATCCTTCACAGTCATGGTGCCTTCGTAGTAGAGAACCGAGTGGAACAGGTAGTCGCCGTGGAACTGTGTCCACCAGTATGCCGTGTATCCGTGCCCGAAGGATGAACCGCGGTTTTTGATGGTGAAGGTGCCCTTGATGGTCGGGGTTGAGGGTTTGCCGACGGAGCAGGGCATGTCAGTGAGTGGCTGCCAGGAGCTGTCAGCCCAATAGAATGTCATGCAATGTGGGGCGTTCGTGTCGACGACGACCAAGTAATTTGTGGGGCTGTACAGGGTCTTCGCGTAGTTCCAGTCGGCCTCGAAGTCAGAGCGGCCAGAAACCCAGAAGCCGTCCCACCGGTCAAAGTAGTTCCAGCTTCCGGAAACCATCGTCCAGGCGGTGGCCATCGCGCCGCCCGCGTTCGGGTCAAGGTAGTACCAGCTGGCGCCCCGTTGCAGCCAACCGGTGACCATTGCGCCGGAGGCGCTCAGGTAGTACCAGCTGGAGTCCTGTCGCAGCCAGCCGGTGGTCATCGCACCGCTGGAGTCCGAGTAGTACCAGGAGCCGTCTGAGATGAACCAGCCGGTGGCCATCGCGCCGCTGCCCGTTAGGTAGTACCAGGCCCCCGTGTAGATCCATGTCGCTTCGGCCATTGCGCCGGAGGAACGTAGGTAGTACCAGGTTCCGTCGATTTTGGTCCAGCCGGTGGCCATTGCGCCGCCTGCGTCGGGGTTGAGGTAATACCAGGCGCCGCCGGAGACCTGCCATCCGGTGACCATGGCGCCGGAGTCGGTGAGCAGATACCAGGATCCGTCTTGATACCAGCCGGTGTGCACACCGTTCTCGGTTGAGGCGTACCAGGTGCCGTCGGGCGCGCGGTACCAGCCGACCGGCACGAATCCGTCGGCGTTGAAAACGTAGCGTACGCCGTTGACTTCAAAGACACCGGCCGCCAGCCATGTGCCGTCGGAGCTTTCGTAGCGCCAGCCCTGGGGGTGGTGCACCCACTGGGAGGTTGCGGGTGTCGGAGGTTCAGGCTGCGTGGGGGTGGTGCTCGGGTCGGGATTCGGGGAGGGGAGCTCGGACGAGGCGGGGGTTGCCGTGGGTGTGGGCGTGGCGGTGGGCGTGTCCTCGGACGAGGCCGACGTTGCCGCGGGTGGGGTGGGTGCGCCGGATTGTGCAGCGCTGGCAGCGACGTCGGCGTGCGCTGCGGTAAGGGGGAACAGACCGACGCATGCGAGCGTGGTCACCGATGCGACGATGCATCGGGCAAAGCGGATGTGAATCCTCTTCATGATGACACCTCACTGGTGGGGGATGTCTCAATCTTAGGCGCTGGAGGGTGAGTAGGTTGCACGTGTGGTCAAAAAACTGGGCAGTGTGTGCGTGGATGTTGCGGGGTGTGTACGTGTGAATGGGCACCCGGCATTGTTGGTGCGCGGCACAGGCCAGGTGCGACGCCCACGTGCTCTCCTTGCCTCGCCCGCTCACAGCATCGGGACGGGGCCAAAAACCTTGAATGATTGCATAAATTAGGCATATTATACTTTTATTAAGTTCGTCAATACTTGCTCATCTCTAAGGATTGGTTTCCGTGTCAAAAAAGGATGTCATCATCCCTCTCGTGCCCGCGGCGCTCAGCGCCCTGCTCCTCGCCGGAGGGGTCACCGTGTTTTCGGCGTGCGATCCCAAGCCGGACGGCACCTGGATGCACTGTCATCAGTGCCAAAATAGTGTCGTTGCTAGCGCGGCGGGCCTCGCTGTTTTCTTTGGTACCGCCACGTTCGTCACCAACAAGGCGGCGCGCCTCACCCTACAAGGACTCTCGCTCATCGGAGCTCTCGTCGTTTTCTTTATCCCCGGTGTCATCTGCCCGATGTGCATGATGAAGACGATGCGTTGCCATACGGTGTTCCAGCCATTCGTGCGCATCATGAGTGTCCTCGTCGCCGGCACTGGTGTCGCGGCTCTGGTCAACACGGTCAAGAGGGATCGGGCTTCGAAGGCCTGACGTGCGAGAGGTGACACGCACGCACCCAAACCGGGTAACCATCAAGCGGGGGGCTGTCGCAGTCGCGGCGGTTCTCCTGATCGTGGTCCTCGTCCTCCTCGTTGTCAACTTGCAGCGAGGGCAGCGCTACGCGCAGGCGCTTCGCTTCGCCGAGGCCGGGGACGAGGCGTCCGCTTACGACATTTTCGCGAGCCTGGGAAGTTACGCCGATTCCGCCGAGCGTGCGGCGGGCCTCGTCCAGAAGGATCCGGCGCTGCCCTACCGGAAGGCCGCCAAGGGTGACGTGATCGCCTTCGGCTCTTTCGAGCAGGACGGTGACACCACGAACGGTGCCGAGCCGATCCGCTGGATCGTCCTCGAACGTTTCGATGACCGGCTCCTGGTCCTGAGCGCTGACGTCCTGGATGGGAGACAGTACAACCATGTGCCGTTCCAGGAGGTCACGTGGGCGGATAGTGACCTGCGTGCGTGGATGAACGACGATTTCCTCACCGCAGCTTTCGGACCCGCTCAACAAGGCATCATTGCCACAGTGTGCAACAGTAACGAGGACCAGTCCGTCACCGGTGCCGAGGGTGGCGCTGACACGCAGGACCGTGTCTTTGCGCTCAGCGAGACCGAAAGCGTCATCTACCTGAGCAGCTCCGCGAACCGCGCAGACATCGGCGCAGCCCCCGCGACCGCGTTTGCGGCATCGGGTGCTCTGACCGTGAGCGAGGATGGGACCGCTGACTGGTGGCTGCGCTCGCCGGGAACATACGGTTTCGCCGCTCAATTCGTTGATGCTGAGGGTAAGCCGTCCGTTAGTGGCGCGAACGTTGACGTGCTCTACGGGGTACGTCCCGCCCTGTGGATCGACGTGTCCGAGGCCGGGCGGGGTGCGCAATGACCGGAGCTTTGACGCTGCGGCGTGTTCCGCTTATGAACATTCGGGCGCACCCGGTGCGTGCTGCGATCCTGTTGTTCTTCGCGTTTGCGCTGGCGGCGTGCGTTTTTGGTGGGCTTGTTACCGTTGATGGTATGCGCTCTGAGCTTTCGTTGTCCGAGCGTAGGCTCGGCGCTGACCTCGTTGTGTACCCGACGTCCTGCCTGAACCAGGTGGACAAGAAACGCCTGCTGATGATCGGCACCCCCGTCGCCTGTGATCAGGCGCGCTCGACCTTGTCACGCATGGACGATAACGAGGACATTGCCGCCGTGTCCTACCAGCTCTACATTGCCGACACGAGGCCGGACGGGACGCCGTTGTGGATCGTCGGCTATGACCCGGCGACGGATTTCGTGATCTCCCCGTGGATGCGCGAAGGTGAGGATGCTGCGCCTCCAACGGGAAGCGTCGCGGTCGGCGCGGCGGTCGAGGATGCGGATGGTCAGGTGACGCTGTTTGGGCGGCAGTGGCCGGTAGGCGCGCACCTGCTGGAGACCGGTTCGGAGCTGGATAACGCGGTCGTCGTCAGTATGGATACGCTTACACAGGTCATCGCGGCATCGGTCGAATCGGGGGTGGGTACCTATGCGTCTGTGCAGCCGAACCAAGATTTTTCGGCTGCCTTGGTGAAGGTCGATGATTCGCGCGACGTTCAGAGCGTGACGGAATGGATTAATCTCTACGTGCGTAAAGTGACCGCCGTGCGCTCTGACGAGGCCCTGGCCACCACGGCCTCGGACATTCGCGCCCATCGCTCGCTCACGCTCGGTGTGCTCGGCTTCGCCTGGCTGGTGTTGCTGGTCGCCCTGGTTGTCGCCCAGTTCGCCCTCATGAATGAGCGCCAACACGAGGTGTACGTGTGGCGGACCATAGGAGCCTCCCGCGCGACGATCGCTCGTGTGGTGGCGATCGAATCCTTGATCCTTCACGCGGTGGGGGCCTGTGTTGGGGTCCTCGTGGCCGCAGCGGCGCTGCCCCTGGCCCATGATGCGTTCGCGCTCGCGGCGCTGGCCGCGCCGGGGAGGTCGTTGCCCCTGGCTGCTCTCACTGTCGTCGCGTTGGTAGCTTTCGGTGTGGCCGGAACGAGGCTTGCTCTCGCGCGCGTGTATCGCAGTGTTTCGGGTCAGAAGCTGGCGCCCATCTAGGCGTCGGGACAGGAGGAATCAACATGCTGTCGCTTGCGCGACTCCCGTGGATGAACCTGCGCGGGTACCCGGTGCGCTCGGGTATCCTCGCGTTTTTCTCTATGCTCATGGCGATGGTGATGTTTGGCGGCACCATGATTGTGTGCGGCATTGACCGGGGATTGGGCACGGTCGAGTCGCGCCTCGGCGCCGACATCATGGTGACCCCCGCTGATGCTTCGTCCGACTTTGATGCGCAGGCGTTCCTGGTGGGCGCCGAACCGTCCTACTTCTATATGGATGAGGGCGTGGCCGGTGAGGTTGCGGGCATTGATGGTGTCGGCGCGGCATCGCCTCAGCTTTTTCTTGCGACTGCGCGGGCCAGCTGCTGTTCGGGCCGCTATCAGGTCATCGCGTTCGACCCGGCCACGGACTTCACCATCCAGCCGTGGATTTCTGACACCTCTGGCGCCTCCAGTCTCGGTGACATGGAGGTGGTCGTCGGTGCGAATGTCGGGGTGTCCGATCCGGAGAACTTTTCGCTCTTCGGTCATAGGCTGCGTGTCGTCGCCCAATTCGATCAGACTGGTTCGACCCTCGACAACGCTGTGTACGCCAACTTTGATACTGCGAGAATTCTCATCGACTCCTCGCTGAAGAAAGGTCTCAACAAGTACACGAGTCTTGACACGGACCACATTATCTCCTCGGTCATGGTCAGGGTTGAGCCTGGCCGAGACGTTAATGCGGTTGCCTCCGACATTGCTGCGCGCGTGCCGGGAGTGTCCGTGGCGACCTCGACGACCCTGGTCAGTGGTATCTCTCGATCGTTGGACAACACCTCGCGCACGGTCACCACTTTGATAGCGCTCGTGTGGGGTGTTGGTTTGGTGATGATGACTCTTATGTTCGTCATGATGGTTGTTGAACGTAAGCGTGAGTTCGGCACGCTCCTTGTTGTCGGCGCCCACAGGCGCCTGGTGTCGCGGGTCATTGCTCTCGAAGCTGTTATTCTCAACGCCGCTGGAGGCGCCCTCGGCATCCTCATATCGGGGGTGCTGATCGTCTCGTTCTCTGGTCTTGTGCAACAGACCATCGGCATCGGGTTCCTGGTGCCCTCCCTTGCGGTGATCGCCGCGCTGGTGGTGCTCGTCATGGCCTCGATGGGCCTCGTCGCCCTCGTATCATCGTGGATAGCGCTGCGGTGCCTGAACATGGCGGACGCGAGCGCCCTATTGAAGGAAGGCGAGTGACATGCTCATCGAAGCAACGGACCTCACTAAGGAGTTTCCTCGCGCCCGCGCGGGGGGCCGCCTCTTCACGGCCGTGCATCCGCTTGACTTGACGTTGGATGAGGGGCAGCTGACCGTCATCACCGGGCATTCAGGCAGCGGTAAGAGCACCCTGTTGAACATGCTCGCGGGCATGCTGCCGCCTACTGGTGGGACTGTGTGCCTGGGTGGCATCGACCTGTATGCGATGCGTGAGGAGGAGTGTGCGCGCCTGCGTAACGAGCGCATCGGTTTCATCCCGCAGGGGCACGCTGCGCTGCGAAGCCTCACCGTCCTGGAGAACGTTCTCTTGCCTTCCGTGTTGTATGGCGCGGGTAGGCCGCCGCGTGAGCGCGCCGAGGAACTCCTGTCCGCCGTGGGTCTGTCCGAGCTTGCGGATGCGCGCCCGAACGAGCTGTCAGGCGGTGAGTTGCGCCGCGTCGGTGTCGCTCGTGCTCTCCTCATGAGCCCGGCTGTGGTGTTGGCTGACGAGCCGACCGCCGGCCTGGATGCTGAGAGTGCGGCTGGGGTCCTGCGTTTGCTGCGTGAGGCTGCCGGCCCGGGAGCGACCGTCCTCATCGTCACGCACGAGCCAGAGGCGCTCAGCTACGCGGATCGCACGTTCGCGATGGACGGCGGCCATCTGTCGGGAGGGTCGTCGTAGGGATGAGGCCGGGGCGTGGGTGTGTCGGACATTCCTATCGACGAGGCAGTGGGTGTGACTGAAAGCATACTGGTCCACGGCTGGTGAAGTCTCTGGTGGTGCGGCTGGTCATTATTGGAGTCGTGAGTCATGATGGTGTGCGCCATAATCGACCGCATGCGCGAGCGTGGGCGGCTGTCGTTACTGACCGACTGTTCAGAGAAGTTATGGTGTAACTGTAACGATTGAATCCGCATTGAAACACATGGTTATATCGTGGTGAAGGTGATAACTGTCAGCCTTGGAACTCGTTCAACAAGCTCACTAGGGTGAGACTCAGATCCGCTCTCCGCTAGTTGAAAGAGAAATTGATGCCTCGACTGCGTCCCCTCCGAACCCGCGCCATCGTCGCCGCGGCCAGCGCACTGGCAGCCCTGTCGCTCCTGGTCACGTCGCTGTCCCCACTCGGAGCGCAGGGGGCGCAGCCGAGGAAACCGCACAATCAACCCAGGTCACCTCATCCCAGGAAGAAGCCCAGGCCTCGTCCGAAACCGACGCGGTCAGCGAACCCGCACAAGACAACCAAGCATCAACGGAGGACCCGACCGACAACGACACCGAAAGCGCGCCCACGCCCCCCGAAGCCACCCCCGAGGACCAACCACGCACGCGCCGCACCCGCGCCATCAACGACACCGCCACCCTGGCAATGTCCGTCGCCAACGACACCGCCACCCTGCCGATCCGAGACCAACAGACGACCACCATCAACTACTCATGCTCCTCCGTCCCAACCCCCTGCGAAGGCGGAACCATCGAGGTGTGGCTCCCCGCCCCACTCACCCCCGCAGGCGAACAGCTGAGCGACAACTTCTACCAGGCATACCCCGTCGCCGGTAGCTCCGTCGTGACAACACGAAACGACATCGTCGCCGGCACCCCGCGCATGCAACGCATCCTGTTCACGCTCAAGGATCCGATTCCCGCCGGAACATCCGACCGAATCCAAGTACCGTGGAGCTACCTTGGCAACGACGCACCAAACAACTCCACCACTACCACGCGAGTCGTTTTCTCCGCGACCAACGCCCAACCCGTTGAACAATCCCTCACCACGACATGGACTGCAAGCCTCGACGTGGCAATCAACAAAAGCGGACCGACACAACCCCAGGATTACCCCGCCGTCGGAGGCCTCGCCACCTACAAGCTCTACTACGGGTACCAGCAAATCGACCAGAGTGACCCCAACAAGGTCGGTATCCGATGGAACGGATCCGCACGAAAATCCGCGAACCTCAACGGCCTAGGCTTCGTCCAAGCCCACAACATCACAGTCAGCGATCCCCTGCCCGCAAACGCCGTCTTCGTCTCCGCGACCAACGGCGGCCACTACGATGCCGCCACGCACACCGTGACCTGGACGTACGAGGACTGGGCGTGGCAAAACCCCATCACCTCAACAATCACCGTCAAATACCCCGTCGGAGCCGTCACCACCTCCGACACAGTCACCAACGAAGCCACGATCACCGCGCAAGCGCAAAACGACCCCTCGACTGTCGTCACGAAGAGCTCCGACATCACCCACGGCTTCTCCGCGCGCAGACCCGCCGGATCCATGATCAAGTACGGCAACGACTGGCAGTACCAAACCCGAGGCAACTCCGCGCAGTGGCGACTGGGTGCCACAAACTCGGGCAACACGCCCCTGCACTTCCGCTGGGACGACACGCCCCCCTGCACGTGGTCCACCCAGGATGCCAAGGCCTCGGGCGGCGCCTGCGACACCCCGACAATGGTCAGCCCCTACCGCTTCCAAATCCACTCCACCTCCGGATATGAGGACAACGGAGGTTGGACCCTGGAGTACTGGACCAACAAGGGCAACCATGACAGCGTCACCTACACGGCCTCGTCGCCCCTCACGCTCCCCGACGGCGAGTGGATCACCCGCTTCACGATCGACACGGACGCACTGCCACAAACCAACCCGACGATCTTCTTCTACGGGACGATCCCCACGTCCTTGCCGAACCAAGAACCCGCAGACTTCACCAACCACTACAACCCAGCCGCCCCGCCCGAACAGTACTACAACTACGTGGCATCCACGGACTACGTGCGCTACCAGAACTGCGCGAGCGGCACCGCGACCGACATCGATAACGGCGCCGTCATCTACACCAACGACAATCTGTGCTCGTGGATGCGCGTGCGCAACGACTTCCCCAGCATTCAGATAGTTGGATCCCTGGGCACCGACCCCGTCGTCATCGGCAAACCCGCTATGTTCGCCCTCAGTGCGTACGTGCGTCCCAAGAGCGCCGGAGGCGTCCCCACGCCCGTGACGATGACCGACCTGCTGCCCCTCGGGTTCGACGTGGATGACACATCGACCGTATCCGTCTTGAAGAACTCGACGCTGAAAAATCCCGACGGCACCCCCTACGACCTGACCAAGCTCAGTACCACCATCTCGAAGAACTACAACGGCACCGGTCGCACCCTGGTGAGTATTGCAGCACCCGACGCAGTCGAAGGAAACCTGTACGTCCACCTGACAGCCACTGTCCTGTCAACCACGCCAGCGGGTAGTAACAGCAACGACGCCGCCGCTTTCATGCCCGGCGACGGCGCGAAGTCCACCACGCAGGACACGAGCCTGCGCAACGCCGCATACTGCCAGGGCAGTCGCGCACGTGACACCAATGACGTCAACCGCAACGGTTCGACCGAAGACTACGTGTGCAACTCCTCCACGCAGTTCAACGTGTCCGCCACCCCCGGAATGACCATCACAAAGGAAGCTAAAGGCAACAAGGACGACGACTTCGTCCCCGCCGGCCAAATTGCCCAGATCGACCCGGGCGGCGACGGCGCATACCGATTCACGATCAGCAATACCGGTAACACTGCGCTGACGAACGTCGTCGCCTACGACATCCTTCTCTACAAGGGGGACGTGGGTGTTGGCCCCGCCGCCGGGCAGGCGCGCGGCTCCTCGTGGAAGCCGAACCTCAACTCAACCAACTGGTCCTTCCGGTCCGTCAAACACGCCCCCGGGCAAGCCCCCGTGACGACCACTGTGCCCGCTTCGGACATTACGGTGGAATATTCGACCGTTCCCAATCCCTGCCGCGGCGAAGTCATGGCCGCCGGCGGTTCAATGAACGATTCCCCCGTCGGTTGTACACGCAATGCGTGGGGTGGAGCGCCCTCCGACCTGTCCACCATCACCGGTTTCCGTATCGTCATGAATCGCGATATTGAAATCGGCGAGACGATCCAGTTCGTGGCAACCATGACATCACCGGTCAACGCGAACCTCATCGCCTGGAACTCGGTCGCCCTGGCAGCAGGCTCCCTCGAAAACAATAGAGTGTCCTACCTGCAACCCAACGAGGCCCCCAAGGTTGGCATTAATGTCTCCACTGACGTCGCCGTGAGCGAGTCCGTGGTGCGCGCCAAGATGAACGGTGACCAACCCGTTCGCGATGCGAACGGCATCATCGAAGCGGACGAATCAACCGATCTGATCATGCCCGGAGACTACATGCTCTATCGGGTGAGCCTGGCCAATAGCGGCCCCTCCGTCGCGTCGGGCATCACCATCACCGACGCTATGGACGACTCTGTAGAGTACGTTTCCTCCGAAACTCGTATCTGCCAGGACGGCGCCACGAACCCATGCACGGGTCCGGTCTACACCGACGCCTCCTACGACGAGTTCAACTCTGAATGGAACGCCATACCCTCCGGGCAACTCAACGTGAACCTCAACGTCGGGGCAACGATGACGATGTACATGCTCGTTCGGGTAGCCGACGGTGCCGAAGGTCGAACCGTCATGAACACGGTCTCGCTGGGCGACTTTGATCAGGTCGATTCCGACACTGCTAACAACACCGCCAGCGCTACCTTCACGGTCGGCGGTTCAATCTCCGGCACCATCTTCAACGACGCCGACGCCACCTGGTACTACGACACCGGTGGTCCGGGCGTGCCCCTTGACGGCGTGAACGTGCGCCTGCTGGACGCCGACGGGCACCCTGTGAAGGATGCGTCGGGCACTGACATCACAACGAAGTCGACCGCCGACGGCAGTTACGTCTTTAACCGCCTGCCGATGGGCTCCTACAAGGTCGAGGTCGTCCCCTCCCTCGCGACGCGCGATGGCACTCAGGTGAACCTGGCGGACTACACACTCACGCTCGCCTACGACTCCTCCGCGTCGCGCGCTCAGGCTGGCCAGGGCACGCTCCTGATTCCCAACCCGATCACGTTGACGCCAGCTGCGCCCACCGAGACGATGGTCGACTTCGGTTTCGTGAAACCCGCATCCCTCGGAGACTACGTATGGTTTGACGCGAACAGGAATGGAATCCAGGACGCGGACGAGGCCGGAGTCGCGGGAGTCGAGGTGTCCCTCGTGGATGCTGACGGTCAACCGGTCCTCGATGCCAGTGGAAACACCGTTGAACCCGTTACGACCGACGCGAACGGTAAGTACTCCTTCACGGACCTCCTGCCTAACCCCGATCGCATGTTCGCGGCTGCAGGCGAGGACCATGACAAGGTCATCTTCACGGCACCAGCCGGATACTCACCGACGGTGACCCATGCGGGAACCGATGCTGCGACAGATTCCAACGGACTGAGCAGCGATGTCGCGCTTGCACAAGGGCAACGCGACACGACGGTTGACCTCGGATTGATTGCCGACGGCGCGATTGGCGGCACCCTGTACTGGGACGTCAATAACAGTGGTGGTGCGTCCCCGTCGGGACCTGACAGACCCCTAGACGGCGTGACACTCACGCTGACGTACAAGACGCCTACGGGTGTGGACAAGACGGCGACGACTCTCACGGATTCCCGCGGTCACTACTCGTTCAAGGACCTGGCCCCCGGCGATTACACGATCATCGTTGAGGAGGATTCCGTGGCAGGCGCGTGCCCGACGTGCACTGCGCAGACCCACGCCCCCTCCGGTGATTTGACCGCCGGGCAGGGGCAGGAACTGTCCCTGACGTCGAATGTGACGCTGACGCCCGTCGATATGTCGAACAATTCGCAGGATTGGGCGTTCACGAGTCCGGCAGACACTGCTATCACGAAGACAATCACAGACCCGAGCGAGGCTGAACAAGACACCTTCGAGTTCACCCCCGGCAAGCAGGTCACTTACACCCTGACCTTGACGAACAACGGACCGGGTGTGGCGACCGGCGTCACCGTGCTCGATCGTCTCCCCTCCGGTGTGTCCTTTGTTGGGGCCTCCGGAGACGGATCGTATGACGCGACGTCGGGCGTATGGAACCTGTCGGACCAGGTAATCGAGACCAGTGAGGTAAAGACCCTGGCGATCGCGGTGACGATCACCGGTGATGGTGCGGGTGCGCTCGTCACCAACGTCGCTCGAATCACCCACCAGGATCAGGTTGGCGATGACCCGACGAATAACGAGGCCTCGGCATCGTTTCGGGGAGGGTTCAACATTGGTGGCATGATCTACCGCGACTCGGATGGCTCGTACTCCACCGCCGGCTCTGAGGAGCGCTTCACGGGGATCACAGTCGTACTGTTGAACGAGGATGGTTCGCCCGTCCTGGGCGACGATGGTGTTCCTGTGACGGCGGTGACTGACGCCTCCGGAGCTTACCGGTTCGTCGACCTCGGCAGGGGCTCCTATCGCGTCAGTATTGTTGACGCTGCGCAAAGTCCGCTGGCGTCGCTGGTGCCCACCCAGGCGTACACCGGTAAGGGCGCCACCTGGGCCACCGTGATCATCTCGGACGCGTCGGTTGAGGGGGTGAACTTCGGCCTGGTTGCCCCCGCAACGATCGGTGAGCGCGTGTGGGATGACGTCAACGCCAACGGTAGCGACGACGGCGAACCCGGCATCGGAGGCGTGAGCGTGATCCTCACCGATGGTGGCGGGACCGAGGTGGTTCGCACCACCACCGACGCCAATGGCAACTACCGTTTCGCAGGCCTGATCCCGGGCACCTACACCGTCACCATCGAGGCCCCGTCCGGCTATGCGGCCGCGACCACCTCGATGAGCGTGCGCGTGGGTGAAGGCGAGGAATACGTGGACGCGGACTTCCCGCTCACCCTCATCCCCGCCCCCACGCCCGCCCAGGCGCACGAGGTGCTCACCAACCGAGGCCTGGCACGCACCGGCGCGGACGCCAACATCATCGGTGGCATGGCGGCCCTGGCGGCTATCGTCGGCGCCCTGGCCATCGGCGCGAAGCGCCGCCGCGAACGTGAGGAGGCCTGACAGGCACGCAGGGCACACCCCCCACGCGGGGGCGAACCCCACCCCTCAGGGGGCGCGAGACCAACAGGTCCCGCGCCCCCTGCGCACATACCCGGCCCCGGCCTCGTCAATGAGGCGCCTCCGAGCACGGCCACGTACCCTCCGCGCGACGCTGTGGAACGCGCGGCGTGGGACGCAGATGAGGGTGGGAGCAACTAGGCTTGGAGGGTGACCACAGCACTGTATCGCCGGTATCGCCCCGACACCTTCGACCAGGTGATCGGCCAGGAGCACGTGACGGAGCCGCTCAAGGCGGCGCTGCGCGCGAATCGCGTGACGCACGCGTACCTGTTCTCCGGGCCGCGCGGCTGTGGAAAGACCACGTCGGCGCGCATCCTGGCGCGCTGCCTGAACTGCGCGCAGGGCCCCACGGATACCCCGTGCGGCAAGTGCGAATCGTGCCGCGAGCTGGCCACCGGCGGCCCGGGTTCGCTCGACGTCGTCGAGATCGACGCAGCCTCACACGGCGGCGTCGACGACGCACGCGACCTGCGCGAGCGCGCCACTTTCGCGCCCGTGCGTGACCGCTACAAGATCTTCATCATCGACGAGGCCCACATGGTCACGAACCAGGGCTTCAACGCGCTGCTCAAGCTCGTCGAGGAGCCGCCCGAGCACGTCAAGTTCGTCTTCGCGACGACGGAACCCGAGCGCGTCATCGGCACGATCCGCTCACGTACCCACCACTACCCATTCCGCCTGGTGCCCCCGGACGTGCTAGGACCCTATCTGACGACCCTGTGCGCCGAGGAACACGTCACTGTTGGCGACGGCGTGCTCACGCTCGTCATGCGCGCGGGCGGCGGTTCGGTGCGCGACACCCTGTCCGTGCTCGACCAGCTGATGGCCGGCGCGATCGACGGCCAGGTTACCTACCAGACGGCGGTGGCGCTGCTCGGGTACACGGACTCCGCGCTGCTCGACCAGAGCGTCGACGCCCTCGCGGGTGGCGACGGCGCAGCGGCCTTCCGCGTCGTCGAGCGCATGGTCGAGTCCGGCCACGACCCGCGCCGCTTCGTCGAGGACCTCCTCCAGCGCCTGCGCGACCTCCTCATCATCGCGGTGGCCGGTGACGGCGCGCGCGACGTCCTGGCGGACACCCCGCACGACCAGTTCGAGCGCATGCAGCGCCAGGCGCAGAACTGGGGTCCGCACGGCCTATCCCGCGCCGCTGACTTGACCGACGAGGCCCTGCGCGCCATGACGGGCGCGACGTCGCCTCGCCTGCAGCTCGAACTCCTCGTCGGCCGCATCCTCGTGCCCGCCCCCGGACCCGCTCAGGCCCCCGTGCAGGGAACGGTCGGCATGACCGGTGGGGGAGCGCCGCGTCAGGCGTCCCCCGCGTCGTCGCCCGAGGCCCCCTCTGGTCGTTTCGGTGCCCGCGAGGCGCGCGAGGCCCTGGCCCGCAAGAAGCAGGAGCGCGCTGAAGCCTCGGCACGCTCCCAGCACGCTGGCGCGTCTTCCCAGGGCGCGCCCGCCCCCCAGGACATGCCCGCGTGGGGAAACGGCCCTGATTGGTCGGCGAGCACGCCCACCCCGGAGCACGGTTCTGCCCCCGCGCAGGCCGAGCCGCGCCATCAGCGCCCCGAGGCCGCCGAACCGCAGCGCCCGGAGTCATCGCAGGGCCGAAGAACCGCGCAAACCGACCCGCGTCACGACGCCCAGCGCGCCCGCGAAACAGCACCTGCCCGTCCCCCCATGCCCGCGCAGGCCGAGCAGACCAAGCGCACTGAGACACCCGTCTCCCACGCCCCGGACGGCCGCGACGCCGACATGCTGCGTGGCCGCTGGAACGAGGTCGTGGAACGCTTGGCGTCGATCAGTCGCGTCACCTGGTCGATGGTTGGCGGCAACGCGCAGTTGGGAGCCGTCGACGGAACCCGCGTGGTCCTCCTCTTCCCCGTCGATGCGATGGTCAACGCCTTCGCGCGCGGGTCCCGCGCCGCGGACGTCGAAAAGGCCATCCGCGAGGTCACGGGCCTGACCGTCACCGTGTCCGCCCAGGTGGGGCAGGCCTCGGGCGGGTCGGCGACGACGGGCCCCTCCGCGCAGGCGTCTCGCGCCGGCGGACAATCGCGCCAGCCCGGCGGGTGGGTCTCGGAGCCGCCCCCTTTTGATGAGGCCGCCGCGCAGGCGGCACCCCACGACGAGTCCGCGCCCGAGCAGGAAGGCTGGCCCGCGCCCGCGCCGGTTGCCCAGTCAGCGCCGGTAGAGCAGTCTGCCCGCGCGCCGCAGCCCGATCGTTGGGCTGAAACGGCCGCCGAGTCCGCGCCCGAGCAGGAAGGCTGGCCCGAGCCTGCGGCCGTGACCCCCCGTCGCCGCGAGCAGGACAACGCGCCAGCAGCTCCGCGCCAGTGGGAGAACCCCGCCCGGCAGGAGGCTCCCGCCCGGCAGGAGGCTCCCGCCCGGCAGGAGGCTCCCGCCCGGCAGGAGGCTCCCGTCCACCGCGACGGTCCCGTCCTTCCCGAGAGGGCGGCCCGAGCGCTCGCCGAGGCACCGGCGCAGGAACAGCAGCGCCCCGCCGTTGACACCCCCGCGGCGCCGCGCAAGCGATCCTTCACGGTCTTCACCTACCCGGGTGACCCGGAGCCCACCGACGCGCACGAGGAGACGGCGAACGGGGGAGGTACCCAGGCCTCGTCGCCGGTCTTTGATGACACTCCCATTGAATCTGCCGCCTACACGCCGTCGACCCCGACGGGGTGGGGCGACCCGGTCGTCATTTCTGGGGGAGCGTCCGTGAACTTTGACGACGGAGCCGACTCGTGGACCCCGCGCGAGTCCGCCGCTCCCGCCGACGTGACCCCGATCAGCGCGGCTCCGAGCACCCCCGCGCAGGCGCCGGCCTGGCTGGCGGCAGCCCCCGAGCCCGCGCAGGCCTCGGGGCACGATTCTGGCACCGCGGAACCCCCGTGCGCCGCCGGCCCCGCGCCCGACGAGCCGCTCACAGGCCGCGCAGGTGCGGAGGCCGCACTGCGTGAGAAGAAGCAACGTGAGCGGGCGGTAGCCGCACCCCGCACGCACGCGGCCGACGACGACAGCGCCAGCATCGATGACGACAACATTGAAAACTCGCAGATGATCGGCCTGGCAGCGGTCCTGGAGATCCTCGGTGGACGCGTCATCGAAGAGAAA
>ERZ773074.292-NODE-292-length-22634-cov-4.266531_pt1 | contig 22634 bp, 16 predicted proteins | sample MGYA00580615_ERZ773074 | MGnify/ENA primary metagenome ERZ773074 (study PRJEB29015, sample SAMEA2738126) | human oral metagenome | biome: human oral; feature: human-associated habitat; material: saliva | place: China | collected 2160 ...
AGTAAGCGTTTACATTTCTTTTTTAAAAAATACTCCTTCCTCTGAAAGTGCAATGCTTAACCCTGATAAATAAAAAATAATTGTGTTTTTAATATAACAAATAATAGCTGAGAAAGCAATAGGAAACAAGTAAAATTAAGGAAAATTTTCTCTATTCTGACAAAAAGAGGCTCCAAATTTAGAGTCTTTCTTTACAAATGTAAAAAAGGATTCAGCATTCAAGAGAAATACTAAATCCTTTCGTATATTTTGCAACAGTTATTTCACATGTTTTGCAAGATCTTCTTGGGCCTTTTTATTAGACTCTTCTTTTTCTTTCAGCCATTTTTCTTGAGCTTTTTGGTATTCTTCTGTTGTTACTGGCTTATCTTGTAGATCTAGGTATTTATACAAGAGGGCTTCGCTCGTACCCTTGTTACCTGAGTAAGCAAACGGAAGAGTAAATGGCACCATCTTAGACAACATTGGACGACCAGTTTTAGAAGTTGTCGGGATGAGCAAGGCGCTGTCTGTCAACCAAGCTTGGGCAGCTGCATATTTTTCATAACGTTTTGAAACGTCACTCACTTCTTCTCCTGCTTCGACAACCATTTTCTCGTAATCTTCCAAACCAACCTGCTTAGCCGCAGCATTGTTTGTTCCAGAGTCAAATCCTAGGTAAGTCTTCGTATTTTCTCCGACAGATGGCTTGATGATATCAAGGTAGGTAGATGGATCCGCAAAGTCTGGAGCCCAACCAACGTTATCTGAGATATCCCAGTCTTCACCAGCAGCAGTCTCGGCAAAGTAAGTGATGTTCAATACATCATCTTTTTGAAGTTGTTGGATATCTACAACTACATTATCTGTTCCCAAAGTTGCTTCAAGCGACTGTTTCAAAGATTGCACACGTTGAACTTTCGTTGTGTTTGTTTGGTCCACAGGCATATCCAAGTGGATTGGGAATTTCACACCTTCTGCTTGAAGAGCTGTCTTAGCCTTGGCGAATTCTGCTTTGGCTTTTTCTGGATTGTAGAGACCATCTTGAGCATCATCCAAGTTCACGTTGCTCCACTCGTCACCGTATGTCACCAATTTTTCTTTGACCAACTCACCAAAGTTTTTGCCATCTGCTTGAACAAATGTAGGTGGAACAAACAAGTTACGAAGCAGTTTAGTCGCACCACTTGCACCGTTTACTTGAGAGGCATAGGCAGTTCTATCAAAACCAAAAGCAAGAGCTTGACGGAAATCTTTGTTTAGAAGAGCTTTCTTGGTTGATGTTTTTTCTTCATCTGTTGTCTTAGAAGTGTACTTATAAGACTGGCGATCAATATTCGTACCTACTAAATAAGTAGTCGAATCCTGTTGGGTATAAACGATGTTATCTTTAAATGATTTCTCAATCTCTGGGTAGCTCGCGCTTGTTGGGAAGAGACGTGCCATAGTAAAGCTTCCATCCTTGAAGGCTTCAGCTGGTTTGTTGGTATCTTGACCATCCCAGAATGATAATTTAACCTTATCGATATGGACATTGTCCTTATCCCAGTAGTTAGGATTTTTCGCAAATTCAACAGAAGATTTGGCTACAATCGATTTGAGCAAGAATGGTCCATTATAGAGAATACTACTAGGATCTGTCCCTTTGGCGAAATCATTCCCTTTTGAGTTCAAAAACTCTTCGTTAACTGGAGCCATTACCCCCATTGTTGTCTTAGAATTCCAGAAGCTTTCTGGTTTATTCAAAGTGTACTGAACTGTCTGATCATCCAGAGCCTTAATTCCTACTTGTGAGAAATCTTTGATCTCCCCTTTTACATAGGCATCCAATCCTTTGATCGATCCTTGGACAAGGTAAAGAGCATCTGATTTTTTATCAGCAGCATATTTTAGTCCTGTTACAAAGTCTTGCGCTTTGACTGCCGCGTATTCTTCACCTTCAGAAGTATACCATTTTGCATCCTTACGGATAGTATAAGTGTAAGTCAATCCATCCTTGGATACAGACCAATCCTCAGCCATAGACGGCACAAAGTTCCCGTAGCGATCATTTTCTAGCAAACCATCAACCACGTTACTGGTAATATCTGCTGTCGCAGCCTTACCAGTTGTCAAATAGTTCAGGTTATCAGGGTCTGTTTCATAAATGTATGAGAATGTCTTCTCTCCTTTAGCGCTCGAACCTGATCCAGAACATGCAGCTAAAGTAGTCGCCGCCAATAAGGTCACACCCGCAAGGGCAAATAGTCTTGAACTTTTCATCATTTTCTCCTTTAAAACTTTCTATCTATTATAGAACCTTTTCAGAAAGATGTCAACAGAATTTTCAGAATTTTTGTGTTAATTTGGTATATTCTGAAAAAACAAAAAGGAGAAGACAGTGATTGTCCTCCCCAGATGTTAGTTGACAAAGAGCCACGACAGTTAATGTTAATATTGGAGCATTTATTAACATTTTGCGAATCCACTTAATAGATATTGTGAACACGTGAACGCATTTATTCTTGGTAAGGATTTTTCTAAGAGAATCCTTATCAAGAATAAAATAATCGTACACATACTATTTTATTAGTCGCGCTTAAATATATCCCGACTATAAACTTTATATGATACATCCTCTAGCAAGTCATCAAAACGATTAGCTACAATAACGTTACTATCTTTTTTAAATTTATCTAGATTATTTACCACTTTATTACCAAAGAATGTTTCCCCGTCATTCAAAGTTGGCTCGTAGATGATAACCGTAACTCCCTTAGCTTTCAAGCGTTTCATAACACCTTGAATAGATGAGTGACGGAAGTTATCCGAATTACTTTTCATTGTTAAACGATAAATACCTATAACAACCTCTTGTATATTCTTAAATGCATCTAAACTATCAGTCTCAGATACTCCAGCTTTTTCTAAAATCCGTTGAGCAATGAAATCCTTACGCGTTCGATTGCTTTCAACAGTTGCCGTCATCATATTTTGTGGTACATCAAAGTAATTTGCTAATAACTGCTTACTATCTTTAGGTAAACAATACCCACCGTAGCCAAAGGACGGATTGTTATAATGATTTCCGATACGTGGATCTAGGCCAATACCATCAATAATGGCTTTTGTATCCAAACCTTTCACCTCTGCATAAGTATCCAATTCATTAAAGTAAGAAACACGCAACGCAAGGTAGGTATTGGCAAATAATTTAACTGCCTCAGCTTCCGTTACTCCCATGAAAAGTGTATCTATATCCTCTTTAATAGCTCCCTCTTTTAGTAGGGAAGCAAACATACTAGCTTTTTCTTTTAAATAATTATCTTCTAAGTCAGTTCCAACAATGATGCGACTTGGATACAGGTTATCGTATAATGCTTTAGATTCGCGTAAAAATTCTGGACTAAATAGGATATTTTTATACTGATATTTCTTTCGAACAGACTCTGTGAATCCGACAGGGATTGTAGATTTAATAATTATTACCGCTTTCGGATTAATTTCTTTTACTTGTTGAATGACCGCCTCTACTGCTGATGTATCAAAAAAGTTCTTTTTCGAATCATAATTTGTCGGTGCCGCAATAACAACAAATTCTGCATCTTCATAAGCATTCTTAGCATCCAAAGTTGCTTCCAAGTTTAAATCTTTTTCCACTAAGTATTTTTCAATATAATCATCCTGAATTGGAGACTTTTTTTGATTGATTAATTCAACTTTTTCAGCAACAATATCCACTGCTTTTATTTCGTGATGTTGTGCCAACAACACAGCAATTGACAATCCTACATAACCTGTTCCTGCTACCGCTATTTTCATAATTCCACCTCTAATATTTTGAATCAATAAAATAAAGTTACTTTTCCCAACTTACTCCTTTTCTAAGTGTTTTTGCAGGTATTCCTCCAATCAAGCAATTCTTTTCTGCGAAATAACCTGTAACTAAACTAGAATAAGCTACTACAGAACCATCTGCAATCCTACTTCCTTTCAATAAGTGTGCTTCAGCACAAATCCATACATGGTTACCAATTACAATTTCTTCGGTCATTTTTATTTTTTTCTTACCATCGTAGCTTAGTGTGTGACCAGCTGAATCAAAAAGAATAACATTCCAACCTAAAAGTACGTTATTACCAACAATAAGCCTATCAGTACATGATATAAGACAATTTCTATTCGCATAAAAGTTATCACCAAAAATGATGGTTCCTCCTGTAACACTAATTGTGCAACCTTTTGTAATCACTGACTTCCCTTTAAAAATAACTTTTCCTTGTCTCAAGTCTATGAGCGATCGATTAGAGGATATTATCTCCGTACCTGAGAAACCAATTCGAACTAAACCAAATTTTACTACAGTTTCTATACTAATTACATTCTTTTTCAAATTTAACAACTTGACATTATATGCTACAAATATCGGAAGGTGAATTGCCTGATTAATTGGTAAACACTTAAAATTAAAAAAGATTGTTTTAGGTAGCGAAATCAGATAAGTTAATAAATGTCGAACCTGCATCTATTCCTCCCTATATAAACTTATAAACTTTTCACTTTGCTTTTCGATAGAATAAATATCAATATTCTCAAGAATGCATTGATAATAGACATTGTAGTTTTCCATTTCTACAAATTTCTTTAAAATACTATATAATGTATTTCCCGATTCATCTGTAAAAATTTCTCCTCCTCCTACTGTTTGCACAATTTCAGGTAATCCACCTCTATCTGAAGTGATGACAGGAAGGCCATTTGCATTTCCTTCAATTACAACTCTACCAAACGGTTCATCCCAAGCAGATGGGACGACCAATACATCCGAATTTTGATAAGTTTTATAGAGGGTTTCTGTATCTTGAAAGCCTAAATATTGTATTCTAGGATCACTCTCAATTTCTTTTTGAAGTTTTTCTAAATCTTTTCCTTTTCCTACAATTTTCAAAGAAATTTCCGAACTAGTTAGTTTTTTAAAAGCCTTTACTAAGTTAAAAACGCCCTTTATTTCAAGTATAGAACCTACAAAAAGAAAATTCGTTTTTTCTGGATTTCTTTTTGTTTCTTGCTTTTGTTTGATAATATTTTCCAATTTACTCTTTGAAAATATAACAGCATTTTCAATGACTATACATTTTTGAGAAGATGGGTTAATAAATCCTTTATTGATAAAATTATTCAAAGTAAATGCTGATGGTGCTGTTACTATGTCTAAGTGTCTTAAACTTTTCTTAACAAAAGGTCTATATATTCTATTTAGAAGTTTGATAAGAGAAATATCTTTCTCACCCCATGGATATTCTAGCCAATAGTCTCGCAAGGTCCAAATGGTCCTGATATTTCTCTTTTTAGCTTCTTTAACTATTGATAAAGACATTCCTGAAATTGTATTAAAGTGGACAATATCTGGCTGTACTTCCTCAATGATATTGATAAATTTTCTTTTTGCAAATAAATTATAGGTTTCAAATATTTTATAGAAAAAATGTTTAGCTGGATTCTTCTTAGCACTGAAAATATAGTGAAGACTAAAAAGCGGAGTTCTTCTTCTAAAAACCTTAACCCCATTAATAACTTCCTCAATATCTGAATCAATGGCATCATCAGAGTATGCAAATACCTCATGTCCTTCTTTTACAAGTTGTTCAGCTAGAAATTTGGTGCTCTTTTGTGCTCCTCCTTCTTCATTATAAAACATATTCACAAATAAAATTTTCATAAATTTTCACCTACTAAACATCATTATTAACTGCTTGTATTGACCTGTTACAAATATTCCTATAGACCAAATTGATCCTAATACCAGTCCTTGCAACACAAGATTGATAACTACACCCTGTTCAAATCTAAAGCCAATCATATTGAATATAATATATGGGATAACTGTTACAAGGTGAACTAAAATGATTTTCAAATATTTAATTATATCACTTTTAAAGACTACATGTGATAAAAAGTAGAGATTCAGTGATAGCCCTATTATAAATGAAATAATTAACATAACAGCAATTGTCACTATACTTTTCGATAATAGCCCTATCACAATAGCTATAATATTGAGTCCTGACGCTAATAATCCTACCTTAAATAACAGATCAACACGATTCGAAGCTTGATAAAAAATTCCTATTGGACTATTAGCCATTTGAATCCAGATGCTAGCAGATAGTATTTGAAATACTGAAACGCTCTGAAACCAATTATTTCCAAACATAAATGTTATCACATCACTTGCATTGAAAAACAAATACACTGAGATTGGCATTCCTATTAAAAGTAGAATATTAAAAATTTTTGCAAAAACTTCTTCCATTTTTTGTCTATCATTTTGAAAATTCGACATTATCGGATGAATTACAGGTGAAATCACCTGCAATAAAATTTGATTAGGATATAAAGATAACTGGTAGGCCTTATCATAATAACCCAACGCAGCGGGATTAATGAATCTACCAATCAAGAGATTGTCTAAATTTCTTGCAAAATAGTTTAGAAAATTAAACATAAATTGAAACTTAGAAAAATTTAGAATTTTAACTAACGAAGTTTTCTCTATCTTTTTCTTAAAACTCAACTCAACACTTGAAAAAAAAACCAAAAATAATATAGTAGCCTTCATAATATTAGAAAAAATCAGAGAATATACCCCGAAATCATGTATGGCCAGCACGACACCAATAACTCCACTAAAAATATTGGCAATCAGACTCAATAAGTTCATCCGTTTAAAGTTCATGTTTCTTGTTAAAATTGACTGAGGAACAATTGTCATAGTATAAAATAGTACACACATACCTAATAATAAGTACAGTTTGATATAGACTTCATTCCCATAGACTATACTAATTGGATAGCCTATCAATACAAAAACAAACGAAAGAATTAAACCCGAATAAATTGTTAAAGTAAAAATATTATTTAAATCATTTTGAGTTAATGTCTTATTTTGTACAATTGCAGGTCCTATTCCCGAATCTGCCAACATCTGAAAGAATACTAAAAACACATTGACAACCGCTACAACACCATACTCTTCAGGTGTTAATATTCTACTTAATACCGCCGTTACAAATAATTGAATTATGACATTAGAATACTTACCTAAAGCAGTATATAGGATACCTACCTTAAACTTATTACTTATATCCATTAATCAACCTCTGAAAAATCAATATGATAAAAATCTACCATATTCTTGATACACCTATCATTGTTATTATCATATACAGCATTCAGATACACCAAACTCTCCTCAGGAGTGTCATCTATAGTTAATGGTGTCCCTTTAGATCGTGTCGCTTTTACTGTTTTAATTCCATTTTTAACTACTAAAAAATTCAACCATACATCATCAGCTAGAAAACTGAGTTCCCTGATGTTTTTTTTATTAAAAAGATCCTCATTGCGAGTACATGGAGGAAATAATGTCCCACCCCCGCTAGTAAAAAAATTTAAATACGATGGTATAGTAGCTCCTGATATTTCATATTCCCATTGATTATATGGATATAAACTTCCATCAGAAAACAACTTAATTCGATGACATCGCATTGCTGAAACACACTGTGGATAAATTCTATAGGACGCAATCAGTTTCTTTATAGTATTTCTAGGATAAATGATATCGTCATCAACTAGAACAACTATACTGTTCGGATTATCTTTCATAGCATAATAATATTTTTTGTGTGAACGAAGATTCTCATCCACATAGACAATTTCCAAACCATTTTTGATTTCAAGTTCTAGAATACTCTCCAAATTAATGCCTTCAAATTCATCTTTATAAACATACATAATAAAACGGTTAGGGATAATTGTCTGATTGAAAATACTTTTAATCATACTTGGTAAATAATTAAGACGACTTGGAATTGTTGTAAACGAAACAATTAGTTCATTTTCTAAATTGGCCTTTTCACCCAAAATGTCAACCGTTTTTTTACTAAAAACTTGTAGATAAATTTTTTTATATAATCTAAATAGTCGATAATAGATGGCATTAAGTAACTTGCTCATGCAACTTCTCCTCTCCACGTGGCCAATATACACAAAGAACAATAATTAACAGCAAAATGCCAACAGATGAAGTCTCCATTGTGATATAAATCATAAATGAGGCTAACATAGCCAACAGTGTTTTTGATTCTATTCTATATTTTCCAAGAAACAGATTCATAAGAAGCACTATAAATAAAACACCTGGAAATATACCAGTTCGAGCAAGTATATCTAGCAAGGTATTATGTGCTGAATTAACGACAATTCCATTTGTCCAAGCATTAAAATTAACGTTGAGCCCTCGTCCAACCCAAAAATTCTCTTCAAAAATACGAATCGCTAATTGCCAAATATTGATACGTCCTGAAAAAGTTGCATTTTTAGAAAAAATCGCTGTAAAAGTTGATAAAATTGTACTTTGTGAAAAGATTATAGAAAGACTAAAACAAACATATGCAGCCATACTGACTAAAGAATACAATTTTCCTATATTCTCCTTTAATCCCAACAGACGTATGAAAATAAAGAAAATATAGCAGATAATTGCTGTACTGGACTGTGTTAAAAATGATAAAATTCCGAACAATCCTATAAACATAATCTCCTTTAGTGATATGAACTCATTCATTTTTTTATTTAATAAGTAAAAACTACCTAATCCAACAATGATATACGGGGTAGCTATGTTCTTCCTTCCTAAAAAGTAAAGTCTATTATCTCCTGTAGGGTGCAAAGAATCGAAACCGACCGGAAAAAGCAATTGAGTTATTACTTGAATACACAAAAACAAGATAAAGGTTAAAAAGAGGCTTTTTATTGTTGTTTTACAATCCAACAATAAAAAGTGTTTCAAAAATGAATATAGTCCTAAAAAGAAAAACTGACCTCCAACGTAGTTAAAGTACAACGTTTGGCTTTGAAAAGCTGCAAATACTTGAAAAAATAAAAATAGAACAACTAGAATATCAATCCATGTTACTTTATGCTGTAAAAAAACTTTTGGAATATAATAAAAAGTCACAAATAGCTTAACTAAAGTAGAAAGCAAAGCAAATAAAGTCGCCATTGATACGACTGTGAAAAAGCTGGGTAGAAAATATGCCAGCAACACACAGATTATATATATTTCTCTTTTTGTCATCAATCTAATTTATTCTTTCCTCATTTATAATTGAATTATTTTTATACTTCCAGAATAATATCAACAATCCGTTTACAAGTCATTCCATCTCCATAAGGGTTGCTAGCTTTGCTCATCTTGTTATATTCTGTTTCATCTTCAAGAAGAAGTTTGAAGTTACTATAAATATTCTCTTCTTCTGTTCCTACCAACTTCAATGTGCCAGCAGCAACTCCCTCAGGACGCTCTGTTGTATCACGCATCACCAAGACAGGTTTTCCTAAAGAAGGTGCTTCTTCCTGCACACCGCCAGAATCTGTCAAAATCATATAGCTTTGATTCATAAAATTATGGAAATCAATCACTTCTAACGGTTCAATGATCTTCATTCGTTCATTATCGCCAAAAACTTTACTTGCCAACTCTCGAACCTTAGGATTTTTATGGATGGGATATACAACTTTTACATCTTCGAATTCGTCTAAAATTCGATTAACAGCATTAAACATGTTTTCCATCGGTTTCCCAAGATTTTCTCGTCGATGAGCCGTTAGCATGATTAACTTACTACCCTTTGCCCATTCTAAAATTGAGTGATGGTAGTTATCTTGAACAGTCGTCTTCAAAGCATCAATGACTGTATTTCCCGTCACAAAGATATTTTTTCTGTCCTCTCTTAGTAGATTTTCCTTTGCAACTTCAGTCGGCGCAAAATGATAGTCGGCAATGATAGAAGTTGTCTGGCGATTGAATTCCTCTGGAAATGGACTTTGGAGATTATAGGTTCTGAGACCTGCTTCGACGTGTCCCACTTTGATTCCCATATAAAATGCTGCTAAAGCTGTCGCAAACGTTGTTGTCGTATCTCCATGAACAAGAACAATATCTGGCTTTTCTTGCTCTAGAACCACCTGAATCTTATCCAAGATACTAGTCGTAATGGTAAATAGGGTTTGATTTGCTTTCATGATACCCAAATCATAATCTGGGACAACCTTGAACACCTCCAAAACCTGCTCTAACATTTCCTTATGTTGACCAGTTACACACACAAGTGTCTTGATTGAATCATTTTGTTTCAGTTCATTTACTAAGGGACACATTTTAATAGCCTCTGGACGTGTCCCAAAAACCAACATGACTTTTTTCATTTTGATTCTCCCATTAATTTTCTATAAAATCTCCGATAGTTGTTCAAAAATAAGGAATAACTAAATTTTGTCTCATAGTCTTTTTTTGCTTGATAAGCGAGTTTTTCTCTAAGCTTTTTGTCGGTTGCAAGCTTTTCAATCGCTCTCGCTAAGGCAACATCATCCTTAACAGGAACAAGAATCCCATTTTTGTTATTGACTACTTCATTTATTCCTGGGATATCTGATGCAACCATCGTTTTCCCATTCATAAATGCTTCAATTACATTTAGAGCCAACCCCTCATATAAAGATGATGACACTAAGTAATCAAAACTATTGATACATTCAACAACATCTTTTCGATAACCTAAAAATATCACTAATTTTTGAAGATTTAATTGTTTCACTTTGTTTTCAAGCTCATCTCGAAGCTCTCCATCTCCGACAATAAACAACGTGATATCCTTTTGTTTCACTAAAGACATTGCATCAATTAGGTAGGTCAAACCTTTTTGCTCTGATAATCTTGCGACACAACCGACCTTAATTCCTGTATTTCCGATTACCTCATCAACTAGCTTATCAGTTTTCTCAAAAACAACCCCATTGTAGATTACTGTACTATCACTGATTCCTACATCATTTTTCAAATTATCATTAACCGCTTTACCCACAGCTACACAATACGCATTTTTTAAGGCAGATTTGTATAATGTCAATTTATTTTTAAATACATTATGAGCAGTATAAACATGTATTAACTTAGGATTAATGATTTTCAACAAACGAATATAAAAGGCGGCCATACGATGATGGGTGTGAACAATGGTAATATCATTATTTTTGATAATTCTATACAAACTTGAAAGGATTTTTACTATAGTTAGGGGATTCTTGCTATCAACATCTAAAATTTTATGATGTTGAACTCCTTTTGATAAAAGTTCGCTCTCCCATAGTCCACCTGTTGAAGCGACATGGACACTGTCAAACTCATCTTTTAAATCAGTACTCAACTGGTAGACAATTCGTTCCGCACCACCAATATCCATTGTACGAGAAATATGTAGAATATTATTTTTTTGATTTCCGTTTCTCATCTAAAACTCGCTTAATAAAAGTAACATTCCCTACAAAATAACGCTTAAAGAGACGTTTAGGCTCGTTTGCCACACGGAACAACCACTCTAGGTGTGCATTTTGCATCCATAATGGAGCTCGTTTGATATGCCCTGATAATACATCAAAACTGCCACCAACACCCATAAAAACAGCATTAATTCCATTATCCATGAATGATTGGATAATATATTCTTTCTTAGGAGAAGTAATCCCTACAAATACAAAATCTGGTTTTTTCTCTTTAATATCTTCCTGGATATGTTTTTCATCTTCAGGTGAAAAATATCCATTTCTATAGCCAACAACATTGAGAGCTGGATATCTTTCTTCAAAAATTTTTAACATATCTTGCAAAATTTCTTCTTTGGCTCCAAAAAAGTAAACTGAGTATCCTTTTTTATTTGATAACTCTAGCAAATTTTGCATCAAATCTATACCAGCTACTCGTTCAGGTACAGGCGCTCCTAAAAACTTACTCGCTAAAACCACTGAAGCACCGTCGGCATTAATTATTCCTGATTCATTAACGATTTTTTTGATTTTTTCATCTTCATGGCACTGATTAATTTTATCTGCGTTAACTCCCATCAAGTGCAACGGATGTTTCTTTAAAACATACTGTTCAACAGCATCCACTGTTTCTTTCATCGTTAATGGATCAATAGTAATTCCTAATATTTGAATTCTCTCATTCATATGAACTATTTCGCTCCATCTCTCATAAATACTACTTTAACTGTCTTCAATAGAATTTCAATATCTTTCCAGATTGTCCAACCATCAATATAGGCCACATCTAATTTGACAACTTCATCGAAATTCTTGATCTCACTTCGTCCGCTGACCTGCCATAAACCTGTTATCCCAGGTTTAAAACTTAGACGACGTTTTTGTTCTGGGGTATAGTGCTCATACTCGTCCACTGTTGGTGGTCGTGTACCTACCAAACTCATATCTCCCTTTAGAACATTATAAAACTGTGGTAGCTCGTCCAAGCTCGTCTTCCGTATAAAACGACCAATTTTCGTGATACGTGGGTCATCATCCACCTTAAACATTCCACCCTGCATGGTATTTTGTTCCATGAGTTCTCTTTTTTTCTCCTCAGCATCTACACACATAGACCGAAACTTATAAAAAGTGAACTGGCGACCATTTTTTCCTATACGCGTCTGAGCAAAAATAGCAGAGCCCCCATCCTTTCGAATCAAAGGGACCAATACAATACTGACTAAGCCACATAGTATCAAACCCACCAGGGAACCGATAATATCAATAACCCGCTTAGCAATTACGTGGCTAGTCTTATAAAATGTTGTAGAAAAAGTCACAACGTTTAGTCCTGCCATCTCACGAATTTGCTTGTTGCGTGCCAAACTGCGATCAAAAGCATTTAGATTGACTGTTACATCAATCCCCATCGTTTCGAACTGAGAGACGAATTCACCAATATTGTATTTTTCACTTGGAAGATTGATAAAGACTTCATCAACCACCTCATGAGTCGCAAAGTTTACTATCTCTCCCTCTGCTACTACCTTTAAATAATCATGCTGAAAATCTGGTTTGTCTAAAACACTGACGGCTACCAACTCCCCAACAACATCATCTAATTCTATTAGTCTATCCAGTACCTTTTCGACACGAGAAGTTGCTGTAAGTAGGAGAATCTTCTTACTTCCTTTAAAGTTGGGATAAGCCCGCTTCCAATACCACTTGATAAATAAGTTTAGCACATAGACTAAGAGAGCATGTAATATGAGGAAGTAAAGCATGCCTCGTCTGGAGATACTAAAACGATCTTCTAAGAAAAAATTAGAAATACTAATCGCTAGCGCAAAGAATAGGATATATTTCAATGTCTGGACAAGTTCAAGCAAATATCCCCTTTTAAAGAAATCCTGTCCATAATCACTGATATAAAAGACAAAATAATGGAGGATATAAAGTGCAATAGCTGTTGTTGAAACAATCTCCGTTTCTCTCACAGCGCTAAGTAGATAAGTCAATAAAATAACAAGAAAACTCTGGATTATGGCCAATGAAGGCTTTACTACTTTTCCATTCATCTCTATCCCCCAACCTATTTTTTATTTTTTTCCGTAATCTCCATAATTTCCATAAGAACCGTATTTGTCTACTGAAGTATCGAATTTGTTCAACACAACTCCTAAAAACGGCTTCCCTGTGTGTTCCAACTGTTCCTTCGCTTTTTGAATATCCCGTCGATTTGTTTCATCTGCTGCTGTCACTAAAATAGAAGCATCGCATTTTTGCGTAATGATAGCCGCATCAATCACGACACCGATAGGAGCAGTATCTACAATGATGTAGTCAAAATATTTACGCAAGGTTTCAAGCATTGTACTGAAATTCTTACTTTGAAGAAGGGCTGTCGGATTCGGTGATACAGAGCCAGCCTGAATCACAAAGAGATTTTCGATATTGGTATCGCAAAGCCCCTGTGACAGGTCTGTAGTCCCTGATAGAAATTCTGTCAGACCTGTAATTTTATCCCTTGCTTTAAAGACACCTGACATAACAGAATTGCGAATATCTCCATCAATCAGCAGCGTTTTGTAACCTGCACGCGCAAAAGCCCAAGCGATATTGGTGGAAGTCGTTGATTTTCCTTCTCCTGATTTCACAGAAGTGATAGAAAATACTTTCAAATCATCTCCACTTAACTGTAGGTTCGTGCACAAAGCATTATAATACTCCTCTGCCTTTTTCACAAGATCCAATTTTGCCTGTGAGATTTCTAACGTTGGCATAACTTCCTCCTATTTCATTTTGTCCAAATCTGGAACGACTCCTAGAAGTGGAATTTGCAGTACATCTTCGACATCTTCAGGACGTTTCACACGGGTATCGAGTAACTCAATCAAAAGAACAGTAATTACTGTTACGACGACTCCTCCAAGAAAACCAAACAAGGTGTTGCGTCGAACATTTGGAGAAGAGGGAGTCGTAGCTGGTCGCGCTTCTTCAAGTGTCGTTACATCAGATACTCGCGTTACAGCGATGATCTTTTCTGCAGCAACTTCTCGTAGAGAATTAGCAATGCGACTGGCTTCCTCTGGTTGTTTATCCTTGACAGAGATTGAGACGATACGAGTGTCGGCTGGTACAGTCACTTGAACTTTGCCAGTTAACGTTTTTGCTGGTATATCCAATTTCAAATTTGTCGCTACCTTTTCCAATACATCCTGCGAAAGGATAATCTCGCGGTAGTCTTTTACCAGATAAGAACCTGCCTGCAAGTCCTGATTTGTCAGTCCCGGCTTATCTCCTTGATTACGGTTGACTACGTAAATACGCGTGGTGCTCGTATATTCTGGCTTAACAATAAAAGTGCTATATGCAAAAGCTCCCGCCCCTGTCACAAGTGCCACTAATAAAATTATTAGCTTGCGTTTCCACAAGGTTTTAAGTAATTGAAATACATCAATTTCTATCGTATTTTGTTCTTTCATCATTTCTCCTAAATTAGTTGATCCATTACAATTTTTCGAGGATTGTCTATAAAAAGTTCCTGAGCCTTCGCTTCTCCGTATTTTTGGGAAACAAGGTCATATGCTTCTGCCATATGAGGAGGTCTACCGTCTAGATTGTGCATATCACTTGCAATCACATGAACCAAATCCTGCTCTAAAAAATACTGAGCTCTTTTTTTCATGAATTTATAACGTTCTCCAAAAAGTTTGGGTTTGAGAACATGTGAACTATTTACTTGCGTGTAACAGCCCATATCGATCAGCTCTCGAACGCGTTTTTCATTATTTTCAAGAGCATCATAGCGCTCGATGTGGGCAATGACTGGAGTAATTCCCAACATCAAGATTTTACTCAAAGCGCTATGAATATCGCGATAAGGGGTGTTCATACTAAACTCTATCAAGGCATAACGACTATCATTGAGGGTCGGAATCCGCTTTTTTTCCAGCTTATCCAGAACATCTGGTGTGTAGTAAATTTCAGCCCCATAAGCAATGACCAAGTCACTCGCAACTTCCTTAGCTATTTCCCGAACCTGAAGAAAGTTTTCTGCTATCTTCTCTTCCGGAGTTTCAAACATGCCCTTGCGACGATGAGAGGTAGAGACAATGGTTCGTACCCCCTGCCTGTAGGCTTCTGCCAAGAGAGCCTTGCTTTCTTCTCTTGACTGGGGACCATCATCTACATCAAAGACAATGTGCGAATGAATATCAATCATTTCATCTGCCCTCCAACACGTCTTGAATAGCAGTTTTGACAGACGCAAGGCTACTGTCGTCAATTTCCATCATATAGAGGTTACTATCTGGCATCGCATAAGAAGGAAGATCCATCCGTCCCGTACCTTTCAAGTCTTGCGAATTCACTTTGTAAGTTCCGCCACTTTCTAACTGAGCGTTAACCAAGTTCATCATAGTTTCAAGTGGCATGTTTGTTTGGATAGAATCTTGCAAGCTATCAATGATCGTACTATAATTTTTCAGTGCTTCGGTCGACGTTAATTTTTGAAGGATAGCCACAATCACCTTTTGTTGATTGCGCCCGCGATCACGGTCCCCATCTGCTAGGGAATAGCGCTCGCGAACAAAACCGAGAGCCTGCTCTGAATCGAGATGAACATTGCCCACAGGGAATTGAAACTTCCCGTGTAGAGCTGTGAATTCCTGATCATTATAAACATCTACCCCACCCAACAAATCGATCAATTTCAAAAATGAAGTGAAGTTCAATCGCACATAGTAATTGATCTCCACTCCATAGAGATTTTCTAAGGTGTGAATGGACGAATCAACTCCATAAATGCCCGCATGGGTCAATTTATCTTTTTGATTATTTCCGCCATCTGCGATTGGTACATAAGCATCACGTGGCGTTGTGGTCAAGAGGATTTTCTTGGTATCTCGATTGACAGTCATCAGGATATTGACGTCTGAACGCGACACCGAACTAATAGGACCATAGGTATCAATTCCACTAACATAGATATTAAAAGACTGACTCTTAGACGTCTTAGGAGCTTCTACTTTTTTAGTGAATCCCTTAGTATAAATCTTTTTTATCTTCGATGCGTAGTCTGGATACTCTGACTCGATAATGTTTTCAAAGACACTATTTAGGACAATGGCTTTGGTATCTCCTGCAATCAAACTCTTGTAAGCCGCCAAGTAAGACGAGCTCTGATCGACCGTCAAATCGGTATTCTGACTTGACTTGATATCAGCTAGTAGTTTTTGGATGTTTTCATTATCAGTCCCAGTCGGTGCTGTCACACTCGTCAGTTGCGTAACATTTCCAATCTCACTATCTGCTAAAACAGCAACACTGATCGAATATTCTGAGTAATTAGAAGTCGCATTTAAACGATTGGTCAGTCCAACAAACTGCTGTACCGCAAAGAGCGACACAGAGCTCACAAGGATAGAGAACACCAACAGAAAAATAGTAAATTTTTCAGCTTTTTTATAGATAATCAAGAGCAGCCCTGCTAAGGCAACTAGTAGAACTAAGGCAGTTGCCACTAGATTAAGATATCTAAAAGCAAGGATATGGTATTTAAAAATCAAAAACAATAAAAAGCCAGCCAACAATAGATAAACAGCTAACAAGGCTATGTTAACGCTTCGCTTTACTTTCCCCGAGCGAGATCTCTTTGAACGTTTCGTCATGACACTCCCCTATACTATAATAATTAAAGTAATTATATCACAAAAGTAGGGTGAATTCCATTCATTTCTACAATTCTCAGCGTTTTCATTCATTTTTTCTCAGCTATATTTCGAAGTGACCGCTTTCATTATTTAGGAACTTGAGCAAACAAAAATAAGATCCCTTGCAAGAGACCTTATTTCAATTTTTTATTTGATATGATTTCCAAATTCTTTTTGACTTTGTTCGATAGCCTTTTTACTTTCTTCTTCCCACTTAGCCTTGGCTTCGTCAAATTGTTTATTGGTAACAGGATCCTTTTGCAGTCTCATATACTTGTAGTTATTTCCATCACCTTTGATTCCCACTAGAGAGTAGGCACGTGTGAATGGAGTTACTTTGGTCACAGAGGCTGTACCGCCATTTGACATCGTAGACATGATCAGAGAATTGTCAATCATCCAAGCTTGAGCTTCAGCGTATTTTTCATAACGCTTAGCGACATCTTTATTCTCAGCATCTGCTTCTTTTAGGAGTTGTGTATAGGTATCGAGCCCCAGACTCTTGATGAGCTCTTGGTCTTCCTTGGCATCAAGGCCAAAAATCTTGAGATAGAAGCCGGTTTCAGCATTGAAGGGATCTAGATAAGTTGATGGATCTTGATAATCACCAACCCAGCCATCAAAGTTCAAATCGTAATCACGAGCTGCTGGATTTGGTGCTAGGAAAGCAACATTCCCAAAGTCATCCGTTGAAAGTTGCTGAACATCAATGACGACATTATCAGAACCTAGTACTGTTTCAAGTGTCTGTTTAAGCGAATTCATACCAGAAACCGCATTTTTATTGGTTTGATCAACAGGAACATCCAAATGAATCGGGAAGGTCACCCCTTGGACTTCCAATTCCTTTTTAGCTTCCGCAAATTTTGCTTGGGCCTTTTCCTTGTTAAAGTAACCGTCTTGGGCATCCGCCAAGTTGATGCCTGACCACTCTGATCCGTAGTTGACAAGTTTAGAAGCTGTCACTTCTCCAAAGGTCTTATCTCCAATCTGGACAAAAGTTGGGGGAACTAGAGTATTACGAAGGGTCTTGCTAGCCGCTTCTTCACCGTTAGATTGAGCAGAGTAGGCTGTACGATCGATGGCAAAGTTCAACGCCTGACGGAAATTTTTATTTAAAATCGCTGTTTGTGTTGATTTCTTTTGCTCATCCGTCGTTTTAGCTGTGTGGTTATAGGCTTTACGGTTAACGTTAAAGTTGAAGTACCAAGAAGTCTTGTCTTGTAAGCTATAAACGATATTATCTTGGTATTTTTCTTTTGTCTTGGCATAGCTCGAGCTATTTGGATAGACTCCCGCAAGCGTATAGGCACCACTTTCAAAGTTTCGAATGATCATCTCCTGATCTGACCCATCAAAGTAGGCTAACTTAACTTTCTCAATGGTCACTTTATCATGATCATAGTAGTGTGGGTTCTTCACATACTCGATTGAAGATTTTGATGTGAAATCTTTTAACAAGTAAGGGCCATTGTAAAGGATGCTGTTTGGCGTCAAGGTTCCAAATTCTTTATCCTTGGATTTTAAAAACTCTTCGTTAACTGGGAAAAGGATACTATTGGTTGTCTTTGAGTTCCAGTAGGGCTCTGGTCGAGTCAAAGTATACTCAACCGTATAGTCATCCAAGGCTTTTACACCAACTGCTGTGAAGTCATTAGTCACACCTGTCACATAGTCATTCAATCCCTTGATAGAGTTTTGGATGAGATCCATGGCTTGCCCCTTGTTGTCCGCAGCATACTTAATCCCGGTAACAAAGTCTTGGGCTTTGACTGGAGCGTACTCTTCTCCATCAGCAGTGTACCACTTGGCATCTTTTCTGAGTTTGTAGGTATAGGTCAAACCATCTGCCGAAACTGACCAGTCTTCAGCTAGAGCTGGCACGAGATTCCCATAGCTATCATTTTCTAGCAAACCATCCACAAGATTGGTAATCACTGCAGTGTTATCTGCATAATAGTCTAAAAGATAGTTAAATGTCGTCGGATTTGCACTAAATGTTGATGAGAAGGTGCTTGTATCTGTATTGGACTGTCCACAAGCTGTCAGTAAAATCCCTGTAGCTAGAACAAGACCAGTTCCGATGAGTCTTTTTTTCATGTTCATCCTCCACTCCTTTATGTCGCTTTTTATAACATGGGTATATTTTATCAAATTTATCCTAAATTGTAAAGTTTATGGTTTTCCAGTAAATGATTAACCTATACTAGCATTGACAGTTCTAGAATAAAATTAGCCACTGAGTGTACAAAAATAAATAGACAACCAATTTGGTTCTCGAGAATCTTTTCGGACTGATGGAAAATAAAATCCAAGGCATCCCCCTTTTCAAACCTCCCTAAAAGGTGAAATTAAGGTTAGCAACATCTTCAATCGCCTAATTCTAAAGTAAAACCGGAAACTACTAACAGCCTTATAAAAGCCAGCAAACACAATCCCTTTGATTTCCGTGACTTTCATAATTCTAAGAAACAAATCTTTATCTCCCCGAATAAAAATGGAGAGGATAGTGATTGTCCTCTCCAAATCTTAGCTAACATCAATCCGCCACAATTAACAAAGAGCTTGAGAGAGTTAGAAATTTATTTTATTTGTAATTATAAGCCCAGTAATAATCTCCATTTCCACTAACTACTGCTGCTACAGCTCCTTCTGTCGCATTTGGATCCAAAAGCAATTCTCTCAAACCGCCATTTGCCCATTTCTTGACAACAGCAGCTGCATCTTGATCGCGACGACCAACAAAACCTGAGCTATCGTATTGGCGAGAGATCTGGTTTGCTTTTGGTAGAGCTTGATTTTGATAAATCTCATCTGACCAAGTCAACTCTTTCAACCCCTGTTCTTTACGAATTTCATTGATCTCAGCGAATGCTTCTTTGGCCTTTTCCATATAGTAATAATTCGTATCATCCGTCGCAGCGACGCGGAAGACAAATTTTACATAACCAAACTCTACATCGCGGTATTTTTCTTCATCCACTCCGCTCTTGAGGTTGGCGACTAAAACGTAATCTCTAGCCCAAGGATCATTTTTTGTTTTCTCAAAGATTTCCTCGTCTTCAATTTCCCAAGTGACCTTCGCATCCCAACCCGCGTTATCTAGAAACGTAGGATTCAATTTTTCGATCACATAGTTTTTGAATTCCTCGACATTTTGGAAAGGAAGTGCTTGTCCTGCTTTGGCAGTTTCGACCAGATTAGTCGAATACAGTTTCACGCTAGAGTTTTGATCGCTATAGCCATACTCATCATCTACGGGATTTGAGTGTAAATTCGGATCCAATGCCGGATCTGTTGGATCTGTCATTCCATGCAACTTCCACGCATCCTCCATCCACTTCCAGTAAGCTGTGTAACCTGTAACTTCGTCGTTTGATTCAATATAGTAATAGTGGTTAGTACCATCAAATGCATACTTTGGATCACCCTCCAGGATCTTATCACCTGGTTTTCCTGGCGGAATGACTAATTTGGGTTTACTTCCATTTGGAGCCCATAATAAGTGCTCTAATCCTGGTGCTGGTTTTTCAACATACGGAGGAATCTGATTTTCACTCGGCTCATCTGTTGTTGTCAAACCTGGGGTCTCTGGACCAGAGGGATTGGTTGAATTATCTGGTTTTGGTGCAAAAGGATCCAACTCACCATCCGCTCCATTGAATGATGGATTTTCTGGAAGTTCGATCGTTCCCGAGTCAAAAGGAGCATACTCGCCGTCCGCACCTCCGTAAGACGGAGTCTCTGGAAACTCAATAGTGCCTGATTCAAAAGGTTTAAATTCCTCATCCGCTCCATTGAATGGTGGATTCTCTGGAAGCTCCACCGTACCTGGATTTTCTAACTCCAACTCTTTGTGATTATCCGCAGATTTCTTGACAAACACCCAACGACCATTTTGGTAGTAGTAATAATCCCCATTCTCTAATACATAGTAATGGTAGCCATTCTCGTAACGATAGTGGCTATCATTTACTAAGTTGTTAGTTGAAGAATTGTTGTCACGATTGTTTGTCAGTGGTTTCCACTCACCATCACGGTAAATATAGTAACTACCATCACTCATACGGTAGTAGTAGCTACCATTCCAGTAGAAATAGCGACCGCTATCTGGCTGTCGGTAGTTGTACCGATTCCAATAATTATAACTATAATCCCAGTAATCATAGTCATCATCCCAATCATCAAAATCATAGTCCCAACTATGACGGGAATCCCAACGATAATCCGCATGAACCGTTGGTGTTACAGAAGCTGAAACTGCAACTGCTGTCGCCAGAGCTGCTCCCGCCAAAAGACTATATTTTCTATTCATTTTAAATTAAACCTCCAAAAAAGAACCGCTGGTCATAACGTTCGGAAAACTTTTGTGCACTATTCGTTTTTCGGACTATAAGCAAGGAATATATTTTATAAAATATAAATTGGATTTATTGAACACTTTTTTATATTTATTGCGTTCAGTAACAATTATAGCACTTTCATAATTTAAAATCAAAAAAATAACATAGTTACTATTATTTTTAAAAAACAGTAGTTTTACCTGTTAAAATAAGCATTTTATAGTTTTAGGTTTAAAACTATAAAATACTAGATGCTCACTTAAAAATTATTTCAAATTCATTTATATCGTATAAATATACTTAAGTTGATTTATTATACAAATATTAAAGTTCGTTTTTTGAGGTTTCTACTTGTCCTTCTTGTGAAACACAAATGAAGAAATAGAATAATCTATAGTTGACAGGAACAATTATAATTATTTTCAAAAAGCATCCGTTTAAGTGTTATAACCATTCAAAAGCTAATTAAAAAACTTTTATAGCCGCGACCTGCTTATCCGTTTTTCAGTTCAACTTCAATTGTCATTCAAAAACTCAATGACTTTCATTTTGAGTCTGGCTCTCTCCATCTTCCTGAAATCATGTTCTGAGCCATGGAGATAATCAGAAAACTTAAAACAACACACACTATCTGGTGATTCTTGCTTTTTTCACTTTCAAAACTGAGAAATTTTTAGCTCATCAGAAATACAATTAAAGTTCCTGGTTTTACGACTACTACTGTCTCAAAAACAAAAAAGGAAGTACAGATTTTCTGCAACTTCCTTTCTTATACATTATTTAACGTGTTTTTCTAACTCTTTTTGGTATTTGGCATTTGTTTCAATTTTTTCTTTCTGCCATTTCTTGAGAGCTTCTTCGTATTCTTTTGTAGTCACGACATCATTTTGCAACTCCAAACCTTTGAAGACAAACGGGTCTCCCTTGATTCCGACTTGAGAGTATGCTTTTGAGAATGGTACAGTACGGCTAACAGTTGGAGAACCACCTGAAGAAGCAACTGGGATCAAGAGCGAACTATCCGATACCCAAGCTTGAGCTTTAGCATATTTCTCATAACGCTTATTGAGATCGCTTGTTTCAGCTGCGGCATCATCCAAGAGTTTCTTGTATTCGTCTAGACCAACTTGAGCCATCACTTCTGGATCTTTTCCACGAGTGATACCCAAGTGTTTAAGGGCAGAACCCTTCTTAGCATCAAGAATGTTGAGGTAGGTAGCTGGGTCTTGATAGTCTGGTCCCCAACCAGTTC
>ERZ773074.294-NODE-294-length-22363-cov-29.359781_pt1 | contig 22363 bp, 13 predicted proteins | sample MGYA00580615_ERZ773074 | MGnify/ENA primary metagenome ERZ773074 (study PRJEB29015, sample SAMEA2738126) | human oral metagenome | biome: human oral; feature: human-associated habitat; material: saliva | place: China | collected 2160 ...
CGGGGTGCATGTCGTCGATGCCCGTGTCGATGACGCCAACCGTGACGGGGGCGTGGGCGACGGGCACGGCGCCCGCCTCGCGCGCGCTCATCGCGGCGGCACCCCAGTTCGAGATGTCCTCTTCTCCCTCAGCCTCGGTGGCGTCGTGATCGCGCACGCTGTTCGTGCCGCCCGTGGGGGCGCCCGACTGCGGCCCGCTCTGCGCGCCTCCCTGCCCCGACTGCGGGGCGGTCGGCTCCGGCGCCGGCTTGTCACCGGGGGTACTCCCCGCGGCTCGCTCGCCCTCGGGCACGGGGGCGACGCGGGTCGGTCCGACCGAGTGCACCTTGATCCCGGCGCCGGCCAGGGCCTCGGCGATGTCGGGCGCGAACGAGGCCGACTCGCTCTGAGCGAAGAAGGTACCGATCTGCGGGTAGGAGGCCAGGGCGACGCCGTGGGCGCTCGGGACGAGGGCGAGGGCCCTCTCCAGCTCGGCGGGGCCGGCCCCCGGACTCAGGTTAATCGCGTAGTTCATCAGACCCGCGCTACTTCGGGCGGGGGCTATCAGCGACGTGGGGTCATCGGCTCTGGCGGGTGGAGCGGTCGCGGTGGCCACGCCCATCGAGAGGGCGAGGACTCCGACGAGCCCGATGCGTGCAGCGTTGCGGCGCATGGTTCCTCATTTCAGTTGCTACAGTCACGCGCACGACACCGTGCGCGCATAAGAACCATCATCCTCGAGTTTGACATGTCCGACAATTCATAACGACTAACGTCGGGCAACACCCGGACAAATCAAGGCTTGACAGGGGGCCGCGCTCACGCGCAGCCCCCTGTCAGTATCGATGACGCCTCGGCGCGCCCCAACCTGGTACGCCGAGGCTGCGACTACGAGTGCAAACGACCGGACGGATCAAAGAAGTAGACAACGCCGTCGATCGTACGTTCGCCCGTCACCATGACGCCAGTCTCATCCAGGTAGTACCAGGACGAAGCATCCCTCACCCAGCCGGTAGCCATCGCGCCCGAGGGCTGCAGGTAGTACCAGGACGATCCTTCCTTCAGCCAGCCGGTCACCATCGCGCCGGTCGCGGGGTCCAGGTAATACCAGGTGCCACCCACGCTCACCCAGCCCGATGCCTGGGCACCGGACACTCCGTAGTAGAACCAGTGACCATTCTCGCTGGCCCAGCCGGTCACCATGTAGCCGCGCGCGTCGAAACGGTAAACTTCGCCGTTGATACGCAGCGTTTCGGAGGCCGGGTAAGTGCCGTCGGTATTGCGCCACCACCAGCCCAGCGCATCCGAGATCCACTGACCGGCCACGGCCTCGTGCGTATCCTCGCTCGCCGGAGCAACCGTGAAAAGGGCCGACGTGGTCACGTCGTCGTCGGCGCGCGGATCCGGGTTGCGGCCCGAGGCCTCGACCCGAACGACCTGCTCCCCCGACAGAGCCGAGACGTCCACGCCGTCCGCCCGCAGCGTCACGACGTCACCCGTCAGCTCTCCCGCGCCCGTGGCGGCAGCGACCTCGCCGCCGCCCACCAGCACTCGCGCCGAGGTCATGGGCCCGCCCACCGTCACGCGCACCGAGACGGAACCGGAGAGCTCCTGTCCGTCCAGCGGCGCCCACGCCGTCCCATCGGTCGAGTACTCGATGGGACCAATCACGGGCTGAGGCTGGTCTTTCAGGACAGCGTCGAGAGCATCCAGGAAGCCACTGCCGCGGTACTCCTTGCCATCCCAGGGCGCGTTAAGTTCGCCGTAGTTGCGCGCCGCCTGCTTCTTCATGAGGTCAATGACCTGCGCGCCCGTGTACTCGGGGTGCACCGACTTGATGAGCGCGGCGACACCCGACACGTGCGGCGTCGCCATGGACGTGCCGTCGGCGACCGCGTAACCGCTCAGGTAGAACAGCAGCGGCGCGGTCGAATAAATCTGGTCGCCGGGCGCCGCGAAGTCAATCGTCGTGCCATAGTTAGAGAAGTCGGCGCGCGCCAAGGACAGGCCGGGGGCCACGTTGTAGGCCTGGGCGAGGGCGCTCACCTGCGCGACTCCGTCGATCATGGAGGGCACACGGATCCCACCCTGAACATCACGGCCCTTCGTCGGAGCAGGCGCGTCGGTCGGCGAGCCGTCGTCGATCGTCGGGTTATCAATGTTGACGCCCTCGTTACCTGCGGCAGCGATGACGGCCAGACCCTTGCCCTGCGCGTACTTAATCGAACGGGTCGCCGCCTCCAGGCCCGCCGCCTGCTCCGGGTCCGTCGGGCTCCAGTAGACCCACGGGTCCATTGAGTAGGAGTTGTTGACGATGTCCACCCCGTGATCGGCCGCCCACATGAACGCGCATGTCACGTACTCGGGATAGATGAGTCGATTGTCGTTCGTGGCCTGGATCGCCACGATGCGCGCCTGGGGTGCGATGCCGTCAATGCCGATGTCGTTGTGGTTGGCGGCGATGATGCCCGCGACGTGCGTTCCGTGGTAGAACTCGTCGCGCCAGCCGTACAAGTCCTGCGTGGCGACGCCGTTCACCGAGCACTTCACGGAACGCTGCGTGTCCACGCGGCCTTCCAGGTCGGGGTGCGTGTCCTCGACGCCCGAGTCCACGACGGCGACGCTCACGGGGGCGCGCTCCACGGCAACAGCCCCGGCCTCGCGGGCGTGCATAGCCTCGGCGCCCCAGTTGAAGATTCGCTCCTCGGCGCCGGCCTGGGCCTCGGTCGCGGCCTCGTCGCCCGCGAAGGCCAGGCCGCCGGGGGCAGCGTTGTCGCCCCCAGCGTTGTCGCCCGCAGGAGTTTCCTCGCCGGTGGGAAGGGTGAGGCGCTCATAATAGAGGACTTCCTGGGTGCGGGTCGGGCCGATCGAGTGGACGGGGATACCCGCGTCCCTCAGGGTGGCGGCCAGGTCGGGCGCAAATGAAGGCGTGGCGCTTTGCGCAAAGAAGGTTCCGATCTGCGGGTACGAGGCCAGGGCGGCGCCCTTGACCGACGGGACCAGAGCGATGGCGCGCTCCACGTCGGCTGAGCTGGTGCCCGGGGCCAGGTTGATCGCGTAGTTCATCTGATCATCGTTGGCGCGGGTGGACGAGATCAGGGGGCTGGTGTCGTCAGCGTGTGCGGGCGGAACCACCACCGTCGTAACACCCATCGACAGGGCGAGCGCGGCGACGACTCCAATGCGGGCAGCAGTGCGGCGCATTGTTCCTCGACTTTCGATTGTCATTGTCAGGATTTCGGCTGCATGTACAGCTGCGCCCATCATCCTAGAGTTTGTCAGTAACAACAAACTGTAGGCTTACCTTATTTTCAATGTGCGCAGCATTTTCGTAAACCGTCCACCGATTGCAAGTTCCCACCTCCAACACAAAGTCGCACGTAATTTAACTTGGTCAGCATTCGAGCGCCCCCACAAACGTTGCAATTTCAACGAGCCAATTTCAAACTCTGAAATAGTCGGGGAGGAATTACGTGCGACATTACTGGGGAAAGGTCGCGGCGATACCAGGACTGCTCCGAACGACCGTCTCACGACCAACGACCCGAACGGCCCTCCATTCCTCGGACTGTGATGTCGATCTTCAAGAAACGGGGGCCACTCACAATGCAAGCGAGACGGGGAGCGCGCTCCCCGTCTCGCTGATCTGCTTACTCCAGGCCCGCGTCCAGGGCCAGCAGGTGATCGACCGTCTGCGGGCGGATAAACCAGCGGGCAGTGCCGTTCTCGACGGCGAGTACGCCAGGCTTCGTGAGCATGTTGTAGTTCGACGCCATCGAATAGCCGTACGCACCGACGGCCGGCACAGCCAGCAGGTCACCACCCGTAATGTCAGCGGGAAGGTCAATGTCACGGATGATGATGTCTCCGCTCTCACAGTGCTTACCGACAACGCGGCAACGCGCCAGGGACGAGGCCTGAGCCGGGTCGCGGTTCGCGAGCGTCGCCGTGTAGACCGCGTCGTAGAGAACGGGACGGATATTATCCGACATCCCCCCATCGATGGCCACGTAACGGCGCACTCCCCCGCTTTCCAGGGAGACGTCCTTGACGACGCCGACCCTGTAGAGCATGACCATCGACGGACCGGCGATCGAGCGACCAGGTTCGACAGACACGTGCGGGACCGGCAACCCGTGGTGGGCGCAGCGCTCACGCACGACCCCGGCCAGGGCGCGAGCCACCTCGACCGGAGAGGTCGGGACCGGGTCCTGCCCCGTGTAGGCGATGCCGACACCGCCACCCAAGTCAATGGCGGGCACATCCACGCCCAGCTCGCCGCGCACAACCGCCGCGAAGTCGACGACGATACGCGCGGCCTCAGCAAAGGCCTCGGTCCCAAAAATCTGAGAGCCGATGTGACTGTGCAGCCCGCGGAAGTCCAAGTGCGGCGCGTCCCTAATGGCTGCCACGGCCTGGTACGCCTGGCCGGTGGCCAGGGACAGGCCGAACTTCTGGTCCTCGTGGGCGGTCGCGATGTACTCGTTGCCGCCCGCGTGGATGCCGGACTTCAGGCGCACCATGACGGGGGCGGTGACACCGAGCGAAGCGGCGATGCGCTCGACCTGATAGACCTCGTCCATCGAGTCGATGAAAATGCGGTGGATTCCGGCCTCGAGCGCCAGGCGGATTTCTGCGTCGGACTTGTTGTTGCCGTGCAACCCGATGCGTGAGGGGTCCACCCCGGCACGCAGGGCGAGGCTCAGTTCGCCGAGCGAGGCGGTGTCGATCCCCAGGCCCTCGGCCGCGACCAGGCGTGCGACGTCGGCGCTCAGGAATGCCTTGCCAGCGTAGAAGGCGTCGCCGCCGCTCATGCCGTATCCGTCCCAGAACTCCTCGGCCATCGCCGATGCCCACACGCGGGCGCGACCGCGCATGGCCTCGACGTCAAGCACGAAGGTGGGGGTGCCGAACTCGTCGGCGACGCTGGTCAAGTCGACGCCACCCACGCGCAGCACGCCACCCTCCCGCGCCGCACTCCACGGCCACAGGTCGGGGCGCTCATCGGGGGTCGGGCACGTCAGGGTAACCGCATCGCTCACCGGGTCACATCCTCTCCGGCGCGCCCACACCGAGCAGGCCGAGGCCGGTGCGTAGCACCTGAGTGACCGCGTCATTGAGCCAGAGGCGGGCGACGTGGCCGGACTCGACCGGATCGTCGCCGCGAGGCGTCACACGACACTGGCCGTACCAAGCATGGTAGGTCGCGGCCAAGGACTCCAAGTAGCGGGCGATGCGGTGCGGCTCGCGCAGCTCCGTGGCCTGTGCGACCTGGGCGGGCAACTGGGCGAGGGCGGCCAGCAGGGCCTCGTCAGCTTCGGTGTCCAGGACAGCCGGGTCGAAGCCAGCATCGCGGGTAACGCCGTGCGCCGCCGCGTTGCGGGCAACGTTGCAAGTGCGCACGTGAGCGTACTGCACGTAGTAGACCGGGTTGTCGTTGGAGTGGCTCGAAAGCAGGTCCAGATCGATGTCAACCTGCGTGTCCATGGAGACACGCACGAGGGCGTAGCGCGCGGCATCCACGCCCACGGCATCAACGAGGTCATCCAGAGTGACAATGGTTCCGGCGCGCTTCGACATACGCACAGGCTCGCCGTCCTTGACCAGGTTGACCAGCTGCCCAATCAGGATCTGTAGATTTTCGCCCGGCTTGTCGCCGAAGGCCGCGCACATGGCCATCATGCGACCAATGTAGCCATGGTGGTCGGCGCCAAGCAGGTAGATGGCCGCATCCGCGCCGCGCTCACGCTTGTTCAGGTAGTAGGCGACATCGCCCGCGAAGTAGGCCGCCTGGCCATTCGACTTGATGAGAACGCGGTCTTTGTCGTCGCCGTAGGTCGTCGTGCGCAGCCACACCGCGCCGCCCTCGTCGAAAACCTCGCCGCGCTCGCGCAGGCGCTCGATCGCGTCAGCCACCGCACCGGAGCTGTGCAGGGAGTCCTCGTGGAAGAACACATCGAAGTCCGCGCGGAAGGAGTGCAGGCGCTCCTTAATCTCCGCGAACATGAGCTCGACACCACGGGAACGGAACACCTCGACGGCTTCGGCCTCAGGCAGCGTCACAGGGTCAGGTTCACCGGCGGCGTTCGCGTCGGCACGGACCTGCTCAGCAATGTCCGCGATGTACTGACCGCCGTAGCCGTCCTCAGGAACCTCACGTCCCGTCGCGCGAGCGTACAAGGATTGGGAGAAACGATCGATCTGGGATCCATGATCGTTGAAATAGTACTCGCGGGTCACCGCGGCACCGCAGGCTGCCATGAGGCGCGAGAGCGAATCGCCGACAGCTGCCCAGCGGGCGCCACCCAGGTGCACGGGGCCAGTCGGGTTTGCCGACACGTACTCGAGATTGATAGAGTGACCCGCCAAAGTCGCGTTACGACCGTACTGCGCACCGGCCTCGACAATGGTACGAGCAAGCTCACCGGCGGCACCCGCACCCAGACGAATGTTGATGAAGCCAGGACCCGCGACCTCAACGGAATCGATGCCGTCGGCGGCGGCGAGATCGTCAGCGAGGATCTGTGCGAACTCGCGCGGCGCCATACCCGCCTTCTTGCCGAGCTGCATGGCAACATTCGTCGCCCAGTCGCCGTGCTCACGCACGCGCGGGCGCTCGACCGTCACAGGGTCAGGCACCAGAGCGGGGTCAATCGAGATGCGCCCGGCGGCCGCAGCGTCCAGCAGCGTCGAGCGGATAAGGGAGGCAAGTTCTTCAGGAGTCACCCCATTAGCCTACGGGGTTTTGGCTCGTCACCGCGAATGAATGCGCGGCGCGGGGATGAAAACCTGGCCACACGAGAGCCATCACGCGCGTCTTTCGTCCCGCGTCTACACGAAAGTCGAGGGTAAGATTTCGGGTAGCCGAACAATCCTGACTGCGCAGGGAGGAACACCGTGAGCACCCCAGCCGCCGAGCACCACCACAAGCTCATCCCTCTCCTCGGTCCCGCCTTCGTCGCTGCCGTCGCCTACGTTGATCCCGGCAACGTCGCCGCCAACATCACGGCGGGCGCACGCTACGGGTACCTCCTCGTGTGGGTCCTCCTCGCCTCGAATATCTTCGCGATGGTCGTCCAGTACCTCTCCGCGAAGCTCGGCCTCGTCACCGGCAAGTCCCTGCCCGCCCTGCTCGGCGACCGCATGTCCAAACCCGGTCGCATCGCCTTTTGGATCCAAGCAGAGATCGTCGCCGCGGCGACCGACCTGGCCGAGGTCATCGGCGGCGCCCTCGCACTCCACTTACTCTTCGGACTGCCACTCCTGTGGGGCGGCATCATCATCGGCGCCATCTCCATGGCTCTTCTCGTCGTCCAAGGCGAGGGTAAGCAGCGCCAGTTCGAAACAATCATCGTCGCCCTGCTGGTCGTCATCACGCTCGGTTTCCTCGCGGGCCTGTTTGTCGCCCCGCCCAGCGCGTCAGGAGTCCTCGGCGGGTTCCTCCCCCGCTTCCAGGGCACGGACTCGGTACTGGTCGCAGCCTCCATGCTGGGCGCAACCGTCATGCCACACGCCGTCTACCTGCATTCCTCACTGGTCAACGACCACGAAACAGACGACCTGGGACCCTCCACCGCCGACTCGCGTCACTCCTCAGGCCACCTGTCGCGCCTGCTGCGCGCAACCCGCATCGACATCTACTGGGCGCTCAGCATCGCGGGCCTGGTCAACATCGGCCTCCTTCTCCTGGCGGCAGCGGCCCTCGCAGGACAAAAAGGCACTGACACGATCGAGGGTGCGCACGCCGCGATCTCCTCCACTCTCGGCCCCGTCGTAGGCACTGTCTTCGCAGTAGGCCTGCTCGCGTCTGGCCTGGCCTCCACGTCAGTGGGAGCCTACGCAGGCTCCGAGATCATGAACGGCCTGCTCCACGTCCGCGTCCCGATCCTGGTGCGCCGCCTCGTGTCGCTGATTCCCGCTCTCATTATCCTTGGCGCAGGAGCGGAACCCACGTGGGCGCTCGTCGTCTCACAGGTCGCCCTGTCCTTCGGCATCCCCTTTGCGATCATCCCGCTCATACGACTCACAGCATCACGCGACGTCATGGGCGACTATGCAAACAACCGCGTCCTACGCGCGTCAGGCTTCCTGATCGCGGCTGTCATCGTCGCACTCAACCTGTTCCTGGTCTACCTGACGCTCACGGGCCAAGACTAAGCCACGAGGCCGGGGTCGGGAAGTGGGGCCGACGGACCACCGGCCCCGTCTCGCGAAAAGATCACTCAGGCGCGCACGGAACGCTCGTAAGCGGCCATCAAGTCAATGCGACGCTGGTGGCGCTCATCCCCGCTGAAGGGAGTCTCGAGGAAAGTAACGATGAGAGCCAAAACCTCTTCCTCGCTGTGCTGACGAGCACCGACCGCCATCATGTTTGCGTCGTTATGCTCACGAGCTAGACGAGCGGTAGCATCCGACCACACGAGGGCGGCACGCACACCTTCCACACAATTCGCAGCCATCTGTTCGCCGTTACCCGATCCGCCAATAACGACGCCGAGGCTACCGGGTTCATCCACAACGGCCTGCGCTGCCTCAATGCAGAACGGCGGGTAGTCGTCGAGGGCGTCGTACACGTGTGCGCCGTGGTCGACGACGTCATAGCCTTTCTCACGCAGATCAGCGACGATCTTTTCCTTGAGCTCAAAACCGGCGTGATCAGTGGCAATATGGACGCGCATGGAATCCTCCTGAGGGGTTCTCGGACAAGCAACGCCCACTAGTATGGCACACCTCACCGTCACGCGCGGGCGTTTGAAGCCTGCTAAACTGGCGGAGCTGCCCCGATAGCTCAGCGGATAGAGCGCTTGCCTCCGGTGCAAGAGGTCGCAGGTTCGAGTCCTGTTCGGGGCGCCACGCGTACCCAGGCCAGCACGCCACCGCCCGCTGACACCTCCCAGCGCCGCGCCCCGCCACACGCTCGCGCAGACGCGGCATCAGAACCGCCGCTATTCACACGACCACCGCGCGCCCGCACCCGTGCACCTGCCCGCCCCGGCCTCGTCGATGAGGCGACCCCCACCTCGGACAGCGCTCCCGCCACCACCCTCACCACCTAAAATAAAGAGCGTCTCTATTGTCTACCAAGGAATGGCCAATGACCTACCCGTGGTGGAGTCTGCTCCCCTTCGTTGCGATGCTTGCCTGCATCGCCCTGCTGCCCATCATCCCGAAGACCTCGCACTGGTGGGAAAAGGAAACCTCTCAGCTGTCCGTCGCGCTCCTCCTGGGCGTGCCGACGACGATCTGGCTATTCATGAAGGCCGGCAACGGCCCCCTCATCTCCACAGGCGTGGAGTACGTCCAGTTCATCGCGCTGCTCTTCGCACTGTTCGTGGTCTCCGGCGGCATTCACCTGGCCGGCGACATCAAGGCCACGCCACGCAACAACACGATCTTCCTGGCGATCGGCGGCCTGCTGGCCTCGTTTATCGGGACGACCGGCGCGGCCATGCTGCTGATCCGCCCACTCCTGGAGACGAACAAGGAACGTCAGCACCGCGTGCACACGGTCCTGTTCACGATCTTCATCGTCGCGAACTGTGGCGGCATACTGACTCCGCTCGGCGACCCGCCGCTCTTCCTCGGCTACCTGCACGGTGTTCCTTTCACGTGGACGCTCACACTGTGGAAGGAGTGGGTGTTCACCCTGGGGCTGCTGCTCCTCACCTACTACTCGATCGACCGCGTACGTTACGCGTCCGAGGACACGGCCTCCATCGAGTCCGACGACCGTGACGTGCAGCCCCTGCGCCTGCACGGAAAGATCAACCTGTTGTTCTTCGCGATCATCATCCTCTCCGTCGCTTTCGCCCCTTCCTGGGATGGCGAGGCGCTGGCCGAGGGTCACTTCGACTCGTGGGTCGACCTGGTGCCCTGGCGCGAGGTCATCATGTTCACGGTCGCGGGCCTGTCCTACAAGCTCTCGGACAAGAAGGTGCGCTTCGAGGAGAACGCGTTCACGTGGGGCCCGATCATGGAGGTTGCGACCCTATTCATTGGCATCTTCTCGACGATGGCGCCGGCGCTGCGCTACTTGGAGCAGATTGCCTCGGATCTGCCGCTGACACGCATGACGTATTTCGTCTTCACGGGCGGCCTGTCGTCCGTCCTGGATAACGCTCCGACGTACATGACGTTCTTCGAGATGGCGAAGGCTTCCGGCGGCGAGGGCACTCTGATCGCTGGTGTGCCCGAGTACTACCTGATTCCAATTTCGCTGGGCGCCGTGTTCTGTGGCGCGATCACATACATCGGCAACGGCCCGAACTTCATGGTCAAGTCGGTCGCTGAGGCCGACGGTGTTCCCATGCCGTCGTTTGGCCGGTACATCGGCTACGCGTTCACGCTGCTGGTGCCGGTCCTGGCCGCCATGGCGATGATCTTCGTGGACGAGTCCTGGCTCGTTCGGGGCTTGGGCATCGCCCTGGCAGCCGGCCTGGTGTTCCTCGCGCTGGTGCGTATCCGTCGCGCGGGCCTGGACGAGGCCGTGGCTGACTTCAGCGGCAACGAATGAGCGGGCGGTCCTGACGGATGTGTCGAGGGGGCGGAGCCGGCCGGCCCCGCCCCCTCGTTTCCTAATGTCCAAGCGACACCCACGAGCCGCACTACTTGGCGAGCAGCTCCATCATGAACCCCCACAGGGCCGTGCGCGGCGGGACGTCCAGGGTGGCTGCGTTCCGCTCGCGCATGAGGGCGAGCGCGCGAGGATCGAGGGGCGCGTGGATTTGCGCGTGCATGTGATCGGTGACGAAGCATTCGACGTGCTCGGTCTCCTTCCACCGGTCCCGAATCCGTTCTTCCCGCACGCACAGCACGACGCACCACCGCTTGTGCCAACAGTCCTGCGAAAAGTGAGAGTCAATGGGGCCCTGGGCAGCCACATCGATCAGGGTTGACTGTGCCCTTTCCAGGTCCACCTCACGCACCGCCTGCACGAAGTCAGCGGAGATCCACGGCGGCCCGTCATGGATGGTTGGCCCGGGCTCCAGGAGGGTCTCCTCGGCAAGGATGCGCGGAACGCCGCAGTCATCGACCTGGGTAAAATGCGCGCCGTCGGCCTCGGTACGCATGACGACCGAGCGCGGCCCCGAGGGCCAGATCCTCACATTCCGCACGCCGATGCTCGGCTTCGGAGAGACGACGCGGATCGCAAGTCGATAGTCGATCGTGCGCGCGGGGCCCAGGATCGCCTCGGCATCACCGGTGAGGCCGTTGGAGTCAGCGAGGCCAGCACCAATAAGTCCACTGACGGGTATCACGCTCGATAGAGCGTTATACCCTTCCCGTATACCAATGAGGTCAATAAGCGCGTTCGCCTGTTCGAGGGAGACGACGAGCTCCCCCGCCGACGAGGCCGTGGTTCCTTCAACGCTCACGATTCCACCTCCAGAGTCTGCGCCATCTCCATGAAGCTGGCAATAGCGGTTGGGAAGTCACTACTCGCGCACGTGCATGTTGCAGCCCATAGAAATCGGCGGGACTCCTCGTCCCCTTCGTCTCTATGCCGGGTGAGCCACACGAGCTGTGAGACGGTCATCGAGGTGTCGTTGAGGGTGTACACGCCCGTGATGAGGCGAGTACGCGACGTCGGATACGGCACGACGGTGTCGTCAATGAGTCGGCATCCAGGATGCGGCTCAGCCAGGCGACGAGCGCTGTCGTCGAGGAGTTCCTTGTCGCCTTTGCCGCTGAAGACCTCAGTTTCAGTGATGACGATATTCGGCACGTACCCCTCTGTCGCCTCCCCGACGACAATGAAGCGAATACTCTCGTCCTGGCCGAGATCCCCGAGCTCTCCGCGTTTCTCCTCCGACAACTGCCTCCAACCGGAGGCCACACGCATCGTCACGCCTTTGCCCACAAGACGATCTACCCCATCAGAATCGCGGTTCCGAGAAGACTTCTGACCGTTTTTCCCTTCTTCCAATAGACCATTGCGCTTGGCATATTGCCATTCCGGGTACATACAATCGGGAAATTTGATAGGGAAACAACCAACGACGCACAGTATCAGGAGCAGAAATACTGGAACAGACGCGCATGTGAACAACCACTTCGGAGGATCAAACTGACCAAACCATACGACCACCGGTAGGAGGATCAGCAACGTGGAATATGACGGCAGCATGACGGAGTAAAAGTTCTTGGGGTGCCAGTGGAAACTCCAACGATTGGACGCAGCCGTGTCCTCGCTGGCATGAAACATCTTGTAATACCAGCAGGCCATGCCCACTACTCCGACGAAGAGGAACAAACCGAGCGGGTGTGACGTAGGCTCCGAATTCACCAATTCCTCCCCGGTCCCCCTGCAATCAAAGCGGACAACTTTTCTCCTAACGCCGCACTAAGCAGTAACACGCCAGAACATTGCACGGCCAACAATGCAGTCAACGCACCAAGGACAGGAAAAGGTGGGCGGGCGCGCACCCACCTGTGCGCGCCCGCCAATTCAAGCAATAACCTCAGTCAGTCCTCCAATAGCCTCAGTCTCTGGGCCCCGAAACAGCGCCGGGCGCCGGAGGCGGGGTCCACAGGCCGCGCGCGTCCAGGAAGTCCCGCAGGAATGCGGGGCGATCGGTGACGATGCCGTCCACGCCGACCTCGAGGAGGCGCAGCACGTCGGCCACCGTGTTGATGGTCCACACGTGCACCGCCAAGCCGAGGGTGTGGGCGGCGGCCACGAAACGCTCATCCACGACGCGGACGGGACCCTGACGCATCGGCACCTGCGCGGCGATCGCGCCCTGGCGGGGGCCAGGCACGTGCCACCACGCCGGGTTTGTCGCGCTCTTCGCGGCGCCCACGAGGCGCACCACGGCCTCGGTCCCCAGAGACGTGGCCACAGCACGATCCGGGTCGGAGGCGGCGGCATCGCGCACGACGCGCAGGCGCGGCTCCGAGAAGGAGGCCACGAGCACGCGATCAGCGGCGCCATGGTCGGCCACGACGTCGAGGAGCGGCCCCTCGACGCCCGGCTCCTTCACGTCGATATTGAAGTACGCGTCCGGGAAGGCCTCCAGCACCTGCGCGAGGAGGGGCAGCTGCTCCCCCGAGTCACGATGGCGCAGCGCGGACAGCTCCCGCCACGTCATCTGCGCAATCACGCCGGTCCCGTCGTAGCAGCGGTCCACGGTCTCATCGTGGCAGATGACGACCCGCCCGTCAGCGGTCACGTGCGCGTCGGTTTCAATGTGACGCACCCCGGCCTCGTATGCGTGAGAAAACGCGGTCATCGTGTTCTCGGGAGCCTCCTGGCCGCCGCCCCGATGGGCGAAGACAATGGGTCCCTGACGCATAGTCACGGGCATCATGAGCAAGACTCCTGTCCGAGATAGACGGCTTTGTGCGCCGTCATCCACGCCTCCGGGTCCACGGGAGTGTCAGAGGAATCATGGATTTCAAAGTGCAGGTGCGGGCCGGTGGACCAGCCATTGGAGCCGACCGCACCAATGACCTGCCCAGCTGTGACAGTGTCACCGACCTTCACCTTAATTTTGTTCATGTACTGGTGCAGGTAGGCAGAATGGAAGACCGTTCCATCCGCCAGCGTGTGCTTGATCTGCACGTAGGCACCCGAGCGCGAATTCTCTGCGACCTCCTCGACGACCCCGCCGTACACGGACGTGATCGGCGTGTCCAGGGGGGCAGCCATGTCGATGCCCTCGTGCGCGAGCAGCTGCCCGGAGACAGGCGAAATACGCATCGTGAAAGGCGACGTGATCGTGTAGGTCCCCTCAGCCAGCGGCCAGTAGATCGTGTCGGCCACGACCCTCACACTACGGTTACCGTCCGCGCCGGTGCCGACCGCGCAGCCGGTGATGGACACGGGAGCCTTAGTCTTGGCGCGCGAATTCGCGGTCAACGTACCGTCCAGCGCGGTGGCCTGAGGCAGGATCTGGGAGGAGGCCCAACTGCCCCCGCCCACGGACGCGCCGAAGGCGCGCGCGGGAACAGTCAAGGAGGAGTCCGATCCGACGCGACCAGTCATCGGCACGGCGATGGTCGAAGCCGCCAACCCGACGACCAGGAGGGCACGCAGCACGTAGCCGACGGGGTGAACGTGCCGTCGCTGCGTCTCCTCCGACGAGGCCGACCCACCGTCAGCGTTAAGGGTGCCTTCCCTGGGAATTGATGTGTCGAGAGGCGGGGTACCGGTGACGGTTTGTGCGCCACCGAGCGGGACGAACGGCGTCCCTTGCACGGGGGTGGGCGCATCGGCCTCAACAACAGGGCCGTTACGATCGGGTCCTACACTCAGCGAAACGGGTGCGGTGGGACGAACAGGCGGCGGCGGAGGAGGCTGCACACCGCGGGGCTTGTCCCCGGTAATAGGGGATCCCTCGCCGCCCTGGGAGCGCGCGGCGCGCAGCTGCGACCGCTTGGGCAGCGGGCACTCGTTCTCGCTCACGCTTTCTCCCCTCTCGCTTTCTGATCGTTCCACTCTAGCAACGCCCTCGTAGGCTGTGCCAACCGCTGCCTCGTCAGGGCCGCTGGAGGGCGTCGCGAACTTCGCCGACGAGCAGCTCGAGGATGTCCTCCAGGAAGAGGATACCGACGACTACCCCCTCGTCGCGCACGAGCGCGCAGTGAACACCCGTGCGCTGCATGTGACGCAGCGCATCCTCGACTTGGTCGGAGGAGGAAACAGCCTCGAGGCGGCGGATACGCCACGGGGTGATGGGCTGGTCGCGTTCGCCCCCGGTCGCGTACAAAACATCCTTTAAATGAACGTAGCCGACGATGGAACCGTCGTCGCCTGCAATGGGGAAACGCGAAAAACCGGTGTGAGCTACGTGTTCCTCCACGTCGGCGGGCGTGACGTCTTCTGGCAGGACGACGAGGTCGTCGAGGGGCACCATCGCCGATCCAGCGGTCTCCTCGGAGAACTCGAGGGTGCCGCTGAGCAGCCCGAGTTCGTCGGTCAGCACGCCCTCGGCTTGGGAGGCCACGACGATGGATGCCACTTCCTCAACCGTGTAGGTGGCGGAGATTTCCGAGCGCGGCTCGTAGCCGGCCCGGCGCACGAACCAGTTCGCGAAGTGGTCCATGGCCTCGATGATGGGGCGCAGGACATGGCCCAGGCGCACGAGGACGGGGGCCAAAATCAGCAGCATGCGCACGGGAGCGGCGATCGAGATGTTCTTGGGGACCATCTCGCCGAAGACGACGTGGCAGAAGAGAACGATGACGAGGGCCGCCGCGAATCCGACGACGTGGCTGGTCGCCTCGGGGGCACCCAGGCGCTCAAGCGGAGACTCGACCAGATGCGCGATCGCGGGCTCGGCGACGACGCCCAGCGTCGTGGACGCGACCGTCACGCCCAGCTGGCAGATCGCCAGCATGAGCGAGACGTGGCGCAGGGCGAAGAGGGCGGCGCTGGCTCCACGCGCCCCCTCGTCGACGAGCGGCTCGACCTGCGAGCGGCGCGTCGAGGTGACGGCGAACTCGCCGGCAACGAAGAAAGCATTGACGGCCAGCAGGGCAACGGTGATGGCGAGACCAACTCCGACGCTCACAGCGACACTTCCTCGTCCTCGGTGGGCGCGGGCGTGATCGCCACCTGGGCGACGCGCCTTCCCTGCATCTGGGTGACCTCGATGCCTATGCCATCGACGCTCACACGCGAGCCGACGGAGGGGATGTCACCCAGCTCGTTCATGACGAGGCCGCCGATCGTGTCGTAGGGGCCGTCCTCGGGCAGGTTGATGTCGGTGCGGCGGGCGAGCTCGTCGGGGCGCAGCGTTCCGGGCACGAGGAACGTGCCGTCGGGACGCGGGCGAATGCCGAGGCGACGCTGATCATGCTCGTCGGAGACCTCGCCGACGATCTCTTCGACGACGTCTTCGAGGGTGACGATGCCGGACACGCCACCGTACTCGTCGACGACGACGGCCATCTGCAGGCCCTCGTCGCGCAGCTGGACCATGAGGGGGCCGATCGGCGCGGTCTCGGGAACCGAAGGCGCGTCGGTCATGAGCGACGAAGAGACGACGGGGACTTCGGCTCGACGATCGGCGGGAACACCGACAGCGCGGCGCAGCGAAACCAGGCCGAGGATGTCGTCAGAGTCGTCGCCGATGACAGGGAATCGGGAGTGCCCGGTTTCGCGGGCCAGGTCGAGCACGTCCTGGGCGCTGTCGCCCTCGCTCAGGGTGTGCAGGCGGCCCCGGTCGGTCATGACGTCGGCGGCACTGAGCGTGTTCATGCGGATCGTGTTCGTGAACAGGTCCGCTGTGGAGGTGTCGAATGTGCCTTCTTCGGCTGAGTGCTCCACGAGGGCGGCCAGCTCGGAGGCGGAGCGCGCCGACGAAATCTCTTCCTGCGGCTCGATGCCCATGCGGGCGAGCACCCAGTTCGCGGTCCCGCCCAGCACCCAGATGATGGGTCGAGCGATGATGGTGAAGACCATCTGGAAAGGAACGACGCGCGCGGCCGTGGACATCGGGTGAGCAAGAGCGAGGTTCTTAGGGACAAGCTCACCGAAGAGCATCGAGAAGACGTTGATGAACACGGCGGCCACGAATGCCGCGATGCCGGTCGCCAAGCCCCACGCCAGGCCGACTGATCCGAGCAGGTCCTCCAGCAGGTCAGCCAGAGCACTCTGCGTCGTATAACCGAGCAGGATCGTGGTCAGCGTGATACCGACCTGCGCACCCGACAACTGAGTTGATAGAGAGCGGGTCGCGCGCAGGACCGAAGCGGCACCGCGGTCCCCCTCCTCCGCCTTCTTCTCGAGGACCGCCTGGTCGACCGCGACCAGCGAGAACTCGGCGGAGACGAAAACGAAGGTGCCGGCGGTGAGGACGATGCCGAGCAGGAGCATGAGCGCGGTCGTCATCGCGTGGCCCCCTCGACGAGGCAGGGGCGGACCCGGCGCACGCGCTGGGGCAACGGGAGAGAAAGAGCAGCAAAAGAGCCGACAGTGTCGCATTCCATGATGATTCCAGTCTAGCGGTCTGCGACCCGCATCCCCGTCTACGTGTCCACGCACACGCCGCGGTGTGCCAATACTCTCTCCATACCGGACCAAAGACCCTTGAAATTCTCACCAAGTGTCGCCCACGTCTCGTGAACACGTTCACGCGGCGGTAGAATCGCTCCGGTATGGTCGCCGCGACATAAGCCCATGCGTGCGGCGTGAGTCAAACGGAGGAAGACGTGCCCACCCACACAGTTTCCCAACCCGACCCGCAGTGGTACCTCGCAAAGATGCGGGATTTGTACAACCGCGATCCACAGCTGCTCGACCCCTCGTGGCGCGCCTACTTCGCGACAGAGTCCGCGCCCCCGCAGCTACGCGCCAAACGCCCCGCCATCCCCGAGAGTGAACCTGACACGCTCGCACACGCCACGGCCTCGTCCCCACCGATTTCAACACCGGATACCACCCCCGAGGGACCAGACTCATCGAACCCAGCACCCCTGCGCGTCACTCCACCGACACTTGACCTTGACAGCGAAGAAGAGGACACGCACGCCCCCCACGACGACGCGCCCGTCGTGTCCGTCACGCGTTCGGACCTGCCGCCCGCCCCGCCCGCCGCCCTCGCCGAAGCCACGAGTCCCTACACGCGCTTGCAGCACGGACGCGCCGCCTTCACTCTCTCCAAGGGAACCCCCACCCAAGACGAAATACACGTCCTGAAATCCGTCGCCCGCGCCACCGCCAAGCACATGGAAGCCTCGCTGTCCATCCCAACGGCCACCTCCCAGCGCCAGATTCCCGCCAAACTCCTCATCGAAAACCGGGCCCTCATCAACGCCCACCTGGCACGCACCGTCGGCGGCAAAATCTCTTTCACCCACCTCATCGGCTACGCGCTCGTCGAAGCCCTGTGCGAGATGCCCGAACTCAACGTGCGCTACACCCTCGAGGGCGGCAAGCCCGCCGTCGAACAGCTCGCGCACATCGGCTTCGGCCTGGCCATCGACGTGGCCGACTCGCAGGGCAACCACTCCCTGAAGGTCCCCGTCATCCACGACGCCGACACCCTCACATTCTCCGAGTTCGTCGCCGCCTACCAAGACCTGGTCTCCCGCGCACGCGCCGCAACCCTGACAACCACCGACTTCCAGGGCGCCTCCGTCACCCTCACCAACCCAGGGACACTGGGCACCACAACCTCCGTGCCGCGCCTCATGGTCGGACAAGGCATCATTATCGGCGTCGGCGCCACCGACTACCCGGCTGAATTCCGAGGCGTGTCCCCCAAGCGCCTGGCATCCCTCGGCATCGGCAAAACAATGTACTTCTCCTCCACCTACGACCACCGCATCATCCAAGGCGCGGCGTCGGGCCGCCTCCTGGGCCTAGTCGACGCGAAGCTGTCGGGCCGCGACGGCTTCTACGAACGCGTCTTCACGTCCCTGCACGTACCCACGCGCCCCTACTCATGGGAAGCGGACTACGAATACGACCCCGACCGCGAAAAGGGCAAGCCCGCGCGCATCGCGGAAATCATCCACGCCTACCGCTCGCGCGGCCACCTCGCCGCCGACACGGACCCCCTGGCCTACCGCGTACGACGCCACCCCGACCTCGACATCGCGTCCTACGGCCTGAGCGTGTGGGACCTGGATCGTCCCTTCCCCACCGGCGGCTTCGGCGGGGCCGACCAGATGCTGCTGCGCGACATCCTCACCCGCCTGCACGACACCTACACGCGCACCGTCGGCATCGAATACATGCACATCCAGGATCCTGAACAGCGCGCCTGGGTCCAAGAACGCATCGAAGGTCCCTACGAGGCCCCCTCCCCCGAGGCTCAACGCCACATCCTGGGCACTCTTATCCGCGCCGAGGCGTTCGAAGAGTTCCTACAAACCAAGTTCATGGGCCAAAAGCGTTTCTCACTCGAGGGCGGCGAGTCCCTGATCCCCCTCCTTGACCATATCCTCGCCGACTCAGCGCGCGCCGGAATCCACGAGGTCGCCATCGGCATGGCTCACCGCGGCCGCCTCAACGTGCTCGCCAACATCGCCGGCAAGTCCTACGCCCAGATTTTTGACGAGTTCGAGGGCAACTACATGCCCAACTCCGTCCAGGGTTCCGGCGACGTCAAGTACCACCTGGGCACGTGGGGCGTGTACTCACTCGATGACGGCCTGGCCACAAAGGTCTACATGGGCGCTAACCCCTCGCACCTGGAAGCAGCCGACGGTGTCCTGGAAGGCATCGTGCGCGCCAAGCAGGAGGCCCTCGGTGACCCCGACCTGCCGATCATCCCGATCCTCGTCCACGGTGACGCAGCCTTCGTTGGCCAAGGCGTCGTCCAAGAGACCCTCAACCTCTCCCAACTGGAAGGATACAAGACCGGCGGAACGATTCACATCATCGTCAACAACCAGATCGGGTTCACGACCGGACCCACGCAGGGCCGCTCAACCGGGTACGCGACCGACCTGGCCAAGGGCCTGCAGATCCCGATCCTGCACGTGAACGCGGACGACCCCGAGGCCGTCATCCGCTGCGCACACCTGGCGTTCGAATACCGCAACACCTTCCACAAGGACGTCATCATCGACATGGTGTGCTACCGCAGGCGCGGACACAACGAAGGCGACGACCCGTCGATGACACAGCCCGTCATGTACTCACTCATCGACCGTATCCCCTCCACGCGAGCCGTGTACATCCGCGGACTGGTCGGTCGCGGGCAGCTCACCGAAGACGAAGCCCGTCAGTCCATCACACAATACGAAGCAGAGCTGGGGCGGATCCTCGACGAGACGCGCGCAAGTGGAGCCTCCTCAGTGTCCGAGACCAATCCGGGTAGCCGCACGCGTGACCCCGCGCTGACCGCCGGCGTGGGTAACGCGGGTGAATCACCCGACGAAGAATGGACCATGCCAGAGTCCCAACTGCCCGGTACCGGCATGATGATCGGCTGGACGTCCGCTGTGCCTGCCACGCAGTTGCGCCGCATCGGTCGGGCGCACACGCGTTTCCCCGACGACTTTAACCCACACCCGAAGCTGCGCCAGCTGTGCGAACGACGACTGCAGATGGCGCTGGGCAACAAGCCGATCGACTGGGGGTTCGCGGAACTCCTCGCCTTCGGGACGCTCCTCATGGAGGGAACCGGCGTGCGCCTGTCCGGCGAGGACGTGGCACGCGCGACTTTCGTCCAGCGTCACGCCGTCTTGCACGACGGCGACGACGGACGCGAGTTCACGCCGCTGCGTTTCCTCACCGAGGGCCAGGCACGCTTTGACGTATGGAACTCGCCGCTGAGCGAGTATGGTGTGCTGGCCTTCGACTACGGCTACTCGCTGGAGAGTCCCGAAACACTCACCATCTGGGAAGCACAGTTCGGCGACTTCGCGAACGGCGCGCAGACAGTCATCGACGAGTTCGTGTGCTCGGCCGAACAAAAGTGGGGCCAGCGCTCCTCGCTGGTCATGCTGCTCCCCCACGGCTACGAGGGGCAGGGTCCCGACCATTCGAGCGCGCGCATCGAACGCTACCTGCAGCTGGCAGCGCAGGACAACATGTGGATCGTCCAGCCCTCCACACCGGCGAACTACTTCCACATGCTGCGCACCCAAGCCTACAAGCGACCGCGCAAGCCGCTCATCGCCTTCACACCCAAGCAACTCCTGCGCCTGTCGGCGGCGGCCTCGTCGATCGACGAGTTTACCTCCGGCGTTTTCCAGCCCGTCATCGGCGATGCCGCACACCTCGATGCCGCGTCCGTGACGCGTGTCTTGCTGTGCTCGGGTCGCCTCTACTACGACCTGGCCAAGGAACGTGAGCACCGAGGCGACACGTCGACGGCGATCATCCGTGTGGAGCAGCTCTACCCGCTGCCCGAGGCCGAGGTGGCAGCCGCGCTCGCCCAGTACCCGAACGCGACCGTGACATGGGTGCAGGACGAGCCTCGCAACCAGGGCGCGTGGCCGCACCTCGCACTCAACCTGTTCCCGTCGCTCGCACGCCCCGTCCGACTCGTCTCGCGACCCGAGTCCGCAACGACGGCAGCTGGACGCGCATCGCTTCATAAGGAACAGGCGGCTACCCTTATTGCGCAGGCCTTCGAAGGCTAGCGAGCTTCCTGCGCGCGCCCACGATCCGGGCGCGCGCAGGCACACCTGGAAAGGACCACCATGCGCATCTGCTTTATCGGCGACGAGCTGGTCGCCGGAGTCGGCGACCCTCGAGGCCTGGGCTGGGTGGGCCGCGTCAACGCCCACTCTACGTTCGACCTACCCGCCACGTTCCTCACCCTCGCCGTCCCCTCAGAAACCACCAAGCAGATGGCTGCCCGCTGGGAGGCAGAAGTCCTGCTACGCCTAGCCGACGGCGAACCCCACGGCCTCGTCATCGGGGTCGGTCCCGGCGACGTCGCTGCCGGTATCTCCACTGCCCGCTCACGCCTGAACCTCGCTAACATTACGGATCGCGCCACGTCGTTGGGGGTCCCCAGCTTCGTGGTGGGTCCCCCGCCCCTGGCCGGCGTCGACTCCGGCGCCCTGAAGTCTCTGGCGTCCTCCTGCTCCGAAGTGTGCGCGCGCCGCGGGATTCCCTTCGTTGACTGCTACACGCCCCTGGTCGCTCACGACCAATGGTTCGAGGACATGGCCGCCTCCATGGCACGAGGGATGGACGGCCAGACCCTGCCCGGGCAAGCCGGGTACGCGCTCATAGCGTGGATCGTGCAGCACCAGGGCTGGTACGAGTGGACGGGCGCGACCCCCACGGACGTGTGAGCACAGGAGGACAGCGTGTACCCGCGTCGTTCACGTTTCTCCCCCGAGAGACGTCCGAGACGTGCTCGGCAACAGCTCGGCGTGACCATATGCGCCTGCACGCTCGTCGGGTCCGCGGTCGTCATGCTCGGCGCGTTTTTGCTTGCCGGGAACTTCGGTGTCCGTCAGCTGGTCTGTTCACTCATCGGCTCTGGCGCGGTCGTTGTCTTCGGCATCTGCCTCTTGTCGCTCCTTCCGATGCTCGTGCGCACGATGCGCGCACAACTGGATCAACCTGGCGACGCTGGTCCCGCCATCAAGACACTTGTCGGCATTGCTGTGATCGCGTTGGTCGCGACCGCGTCTACCGTGATGGGCGGTGGAGCCTTCAGTGAGCTATCCAGTGACGCCCGCCAAGGCCCCCAGACGCGGGCCGTTACGAGCTGTGAGAACTTCCAGACGTTCACCGAGCACGGGCGTGGCGGCAGCATCTACTACCGCAACGTTTTTACCCTCCATTTTGACGACGGAAAGCCGCGTCGCTTCGACATCACGACGCAAACGCAAGACGAGTTCACGAAACCAACAAGCCCCTACTACGCTGTCTATCAAGCATGTGTCGTCCGCCCTTTCACGACCTCTCTCGTCGTCGACTACTACCCACGCAGTGGGATCATGAAGGCTATCCGTGAGGCGT
>ERZ773074.295-NODE-295-length-22356-cov-21.333662_pt1 | contig 22356 bp, 19 predicted proteins | sample MGYA00580615_ERZ773074 | MGnify/ENA primary metagenome ERZ773074 (study PRJEB29015, sample SAMEA2738126) | human oral metagenome | biome: human oral; feature: human-associated habitat; material: saliva | place: China | collected 2160 ...
GGCCTGCGGCGAAGGACATCGCCGCGGACTTGTTTGTCTCGAAGGAGATGATGCCATCCGCGAGCTTGTCGAGATCAGTCAGGCAGACACCGGCGAGCACGGGGTTCGAGTCGACGGCGCTCGCGATCGAGTCGTCACTCATGTGGAGTTTGCGCAGCTCCTGACGGAGGAACTCCTCGCGGGTAATCCGCACGCCGCGGATGCGCACGACCTTCTTGAGGAATTCGATCGCGTACTTTTCGGCTTCCGAGTCCTGCTGGGCAATCGTGTCGCGCAGCTCAGCGACGCCCTCGGTCACTTCGTCCGTGAGTTCCACTTCGCCGCTCGTGTCGAGCACGATCTCTCGGCCATCTTCTTCGAATTCATCGTTGACGCCAAGCTCGTCGAGGTTCTCGCTCATCTCGTTCCTTTACACTCCGTTGTCGCCTCAGTACGAGGTCTGGATACGCAACAACTATAACCTAGTTTTCCTTCGTGCTGGCGCTCGTGACACACCGTCATTGTGCTCAGGTGTGAGAACGTCAGGAACGGACATACTCTGGTCGTATGTGGATCCTCGCCGCCTGCCTGTCAGCCCTGTTCGCGGGGCTGACTGCCATCCTCGCGAAGGCGGGCGTCGCGTCGACGAGCTCGACGGTCGCGACGGCGCTGCGCACGGTCGTCGTGGCCGCGGGGGCGTGGGATATGGCGGCGCTGACGGGAACAGCTTCCGGCGTTACCTCTATCGACGGGACTTCTGCGCTGTTCCTGGTGTTGTCCGGACTGGCGACGGGGGCCTCGTGGCTGTGCTACTTCGCGGCACTTGCGCGGGGGGATGTCTCGCGCGTGGCCCCCATCGACAAGCTGTCGACGATCCTGGCGATCATCCTTGCGCTCGTTTTACTGGGCGAACCTGTGAGCCTGTGGGGTGTCATTGGGATCGTCGTCATCACAGTGGGAACGCTTCTGATGGTGGAGCCCTCCGACCTCTCAGGCCTGCCGCGTGCGCTGCACGGGGGTGGCAGCTGGCTGACGTTTGCGCTCGCGTCTGCGCTGTTCGCCGCGTTGACGTCGATCCTCGGGAAGGTCGGCATTTCGGGGGTGGATCCGACGCTGGGGACGGCGGTGCGCACCCTCGTGGTGCTGGCGATGGCGTGGGTGATTGTGGGGGCGCAGGGGCGGATGGGCGAGGTTCGGCTGATCCCCGGCCGGGAGGTCGCGTTTATCGTCGCGTCGGGCACTGCGACGTGCGCGTCATGGCTGGCCTACTATCACGCACTGAAGGATGGGCCTGCATCGGTCGTGGTACCCATCGACAAGCTGTCGACCCTCGTGACGGTCGCAGTGTCAGCAGCGGCGTTTCACGAGCGTTTCACGCGTCGCTACCTGCTCGGCCTCGCCCTCATGTGCGCGGGAACTGTCGCCATGGTGGTGGCGTAGGCGCGCCTGGCACTTTCAGCTGCCGTGCCTGGCCACGCGGTTTAGTTCTCGCCCTCCTTCGTCTGTTTCACGCGTGTTTCACGCATTCGAGGTGGTAGATTGTAGCGCGGTTCACTGTCAAGCTTCCGTTAGTGGCCTTGTTTTTCTTCCCAGGTGTCGGTGTTTGAGACGGTGAGGTGGTCGAGGTAGAAGGGGCCGGTCGTTTCCGTTGTGGTGACGAGGCCGTTGATGGTTTGGGTTTCTCCGGTGAAAGGGTTGGTGGCCGTACCCGACCATGTCGTGGTCAGGGTGATGGTGCGGGTAGCGTCGGGGTAGGGGCCGTCGAAGCGTGAGCGCCACCCGTTGGGCGGGGTGTAGTAGTGGCGGATCAGCCTAGGGTCCTTGTTCAGGTCCATGCCCTTCTCGTATGGCATTCCCTGGTAGGCGGTGACGGTGTTCGGGGTGCCGTCACCCCAGTCCCACTCGTAACTAGTGGCTTTCAGCGTGATGGTGATGTCGTGTCCCAGCAGGTTGATCGTGTGGGTCTGTGTGGGGTGGGTGGCTGCCACGATCGTGGGAATGTACTTGTTCGTGAACGACACCTTCGACGGCCGCTTATGCAAACCCGCACCGTCAGCGTGGATCGTCGTGGCTGCGTAGTACAGAATCTCGCGCGTGGTTGGCGTCCACCCCGATTCACCAGTTTTGGGGAAGACAGGACGACATGCATATAGTGCGGTACTTCCGTCTGACTGAATGCCCTCGTGTCCTTTTCCGTCACAATTTCTATCTGCCATGGCAGTCACTGCATCAGGACTCGCAATGGCAGAATTTGATTGCCGAATTGTGTCATCAGCTGGTGACTCATTACTAGGCTGAGTACTTCCGCTATATTGTCTGATGACCTGCTTAAGGAGAAAATCAATCGCGTCATCATGCGCATCTGTGTCATAGAAGGGAGGGGGAGTAACTTCCTCCGCGTGCGCTGTGTGCGCACCGACTGTAAACAGGAGTGGAGCGATAGTTGCCGATAAGATAAATTGAAAGAATTTCTCACGCATTTGTCTTTTCCATTCCCGCCTGGGTTACAACCCATTGGTCATTATTCCATGTCATCACTAGTGCAAAAATGGAATGGTATTGCTGATCGTGAACATAAATGTTCTTATTCTGGCAAATCGTTCCATCCGACGAGTTGATAGCTAACACAACTGTCACTGTGCCAGGTACATTCTCGTCACCTGCTAATTCCGTGGGCTCAAGCTTGAGAACGTGCTCCACGGCGGAACTATTGTTAAATACCCATCCATCACCGTAGATATCGCTGATCCTCTGCGTAACCTCATGTGCGAACTTTGAGTCACTATCAGACATATCTACCAGTGGCCGTGTATCTCCTGTATTCCACGCATAAACCATGAGCGCGAGGTAGTGTTCTGCGGCTGCTTCTGCTCCTCGTTCTGTGTTTTCCTTGGCTTCCTCAGGCAGCTCAGGCTTGGTGTAGGTGTCTGCGGCGTATTGGGCGGGGCGTACGAGGATGCCGTCGGGGCCGATCTGGTAGCCGCCCGACATTGCTGCCTCGCCCGATGCCGACGCGGATGCGGTGGGTGCGGGCTGAGTGGCGGGGGCTGTGGCTGCGACGCTGGGTTTCTCGCCCCAGGCGTGCCACCATCCTTCGGCGACGCCGTTGATGTAGACAGCGAAGACGGCTCCTGCGGCGAGGCACACGTAGACCACGCGCATCGTCCAATAGAACGGCTCGACGTGCAGCCACGCCCAAAGCCGGGGATGGGCCCGCGCGGGGCGGGTGTCGTCATCAACCCCCGGCCCGGCTGTGGCCCCGAAGCCCGTGTCCCGCGGTGCGGCGTCGCGCAGCAGCTGATCCTCATCCTCGCTATCGAGGTGGTCGAATAATGGTGGAACCGTCATGGCGTTGTACTCCTCCACGGTGAGGTGCCCTGCGGCGTGCCCCCGTCCTTGGGGGTGCGCCCTACTGTTTCAGGGTACGCGCAGAACCAGCACGAAACACTAAGAATGCTGCGCAACCATCACGCACATCCTCCCACCCATATCCCCACAACCGCACGAACGTGCATGCGAGCTGGGGGTGGAGCTGCCCAGTATGTGGTTGATGCGATTGGTGAGCGTTTCGGAACGACCGGAACCGATCTGAATGATGGTTTGGCGCAACTCTACGGAGATCCTTGGGAGGCTCTGCGGTTCTCCCCGCCCCGCTCCTCGGGCGCTCCCCACCCTCCTCCCCGGCGTTCCCCACCTTCCTCCCTACGCCCCTCCCTGGCGTTCCCCACCGTCCTCCCCACGGTGCTCCACTGGGTGTTGCTTGTTGCCGCCCCCTTCGTTTCAAGTGCTCGATAAGCGTTGAAATTCCAATGAAAATGCGTGGGAGACGCGGGTGGTTGGCTCGCGGTGTGGGCAGTGGGTGGGAACGTATGGCTCCGGATGTGTGCAAGATTTCCCCCACTTTTCTCCACTCGATATTTTCCTTGAAAAGAAGCCGTTTGACGCCTCTGTTTTTTACGCCACGCCGGAAGTTCCTGTGTAAACATGGGGGGTGGTGGGTTAAAGTGGGGGAAAGTTCCGAACAAGGGAGGGCGGTGACATGTTCCTCGGTACGTACGAGCCCAAGCTCGACGACAAGGGTCGCATGTTCCTGCCCGCGCGCTTTCGCGAGGACATGGAGGGCGGAATCGTCCTCACTCGCGGACAAGAGCACTGCATTTACGCATTCCCTGCGTCGGAGTTCGAGAACATGACCGCGGAACTGCGCCGCGCGCCCCTGTCGTCCAAGCAGGCGCGTGACTGGATCCGCGTGATGCTCTCGGGAGCCTACAAGGAGATCCCGGACAAGCAGGGGCGCATCAGTGTTCCCGCGGACTTGCGTGCATACGCCGGTCTGGGTCGCGAACTCGCCGTCATCGGTGCGGGATCGCGAGCTGAAATCTGGGATGCCTCGGCCTGGCGCGAGTACCTCGCCGTCCAGGAAGAGGTCTTCTCCAATACTGCAGAAGAGATCATCCCCGGAATGTTCTGACCCGTGCTCTCAGGTCTCCGCCCGCTGTTCCGACATCACTTCCCCGGTGGCGGAGCACGGTGGGGGACCTGGAAGCACGGATTGAACACCCAGAACACGACAGTCGGCACGCGAAAGGAGGCACGACATGGTGGACACATCGCAGGCGGTGCACGATTCGTCGCGCCCCGCAAGCGAGCGGCACGTACCTGTGCTCCTCGCCGAGTGTCTCGACATGCTGGCTCCCGCGATCCAGCACCCCGGCGCGGTCCTCGTGGATGGCACGCTGGGCATGGGTGGTCACACGGAAGGGGCGCTTGAGCGCTTCGAGGATCTGACGGTTATTGGTATTGATCGAGACCCTCAGGCGATTGACCTCGCCTCCGAGCGCCTCGAGCGTTTCGGGACACGCTTCCGTGCGGTCCACACCACCTACGACAACATCGACGAGGCGGTGACAGACCAGCTGGGGCCGGGGGCGCGCGTCGACGGCGTCCTCATGGACCTGGGAGTGTCCTCCCTGCAGCTGGACGAGGCTGAGCGCGGGTTCGCGTACTCCAAAGATGCGCCGCTCGACATGCGAATGGATTCGACCACCGGACCGAGCGCCGCTGACCTGCTCGCCACGGCCTCGGAAGGCGAACTCATCCGAATCCTGCGCACGTACGGCGAAGAGAAATTCGCGCCGCGTATCGCCCGGCTCATCATCCGACGCCGCGACACCGCGCCCATCACCCGCACTGGTGAACTCGTGGACATCATCCGTGAGGCTATCCCGGCCCCCGCGCGACGTACCGGTGGCAACCCGGCGAAGCGTACGTTCCAGGCGCTGCGTGTGGCTGTCAATGACGAGCTGACAATCTTAGAACGCGCTCTGCCGAGAGCCCTCGCCAGCTTGAGGGTGGGCGGGCGCCTGGTGGTGGAGTCCTACCAGAGTCTCGAGGACCGGATAGTCAAGGACGTGCTGCGTCGCGGGTCGACCAGCAGTGCTCCACCCGGTCTGCCGATCATCCCTGACGAGATGGCTCCCAGCCTGCGCCTGCTGACAAAGGGCGCGAACAGGGCCGACCAGGCCGAACAAGACCACAACCCCCGATCCGCTTCCGTGCGACTGCGCGGCGCGGAGCTCATCCGCGAATGGAAGGACCTCTCATGAGTGCAGCAACCGCGAAGGCACGTCCCGCAGCGCGCCCCGAACTGCGCCGCGAGGAGGCCCACGAGCTGTGTATCGTCGAGGGCACCCGTCCTCGCCGCTCGGTTGCAGCGATCCTCATGCTCTTCGTCGCCGTCGCGCTGGCATCCGTCGTGACGTCGATGGTCCTCAACACGCGCATGGCCCAGACCTCGTTTGAGATCCGTGAGCAGCAGCTGGTTCTCAATGAGCTGGAGGCGCAGTCGTGGACGATGCGAGCGGAACTGGATCGTAAGGCCTCGCCGACGGAGCTAGAGAAGGCCGCGAAGGCGAACGGCATGGTGCCCGCGGGCAAGTCGGGCTTTATTACCCTCGAAACCGGCAGCGTCGAGGCTGGGACTCCCGCGAAGTAACTCGGAAGGCGAGTACCTATGGATACCGTCATCACGCGTTCGCGATGGATCGTGGGCATCCTCGTTGGTGCCCTGTGTATCTGTGGCGTGCGTCTGGTTCAGCTGCAGATTATCGAGGGACCATCATTGGCGGCCCAGGGGCAGCGCGTGCGTACCTCTTCGACGGAGGTCGCCGCTGCGCGTGGCACGATTACCGATGCCACGGGTGTCGTCCTGGCGAACTCCATCCAGACGTACGACATCGCGGTGAACCAGGTGAATATCCGCTCTTTCGTCCACCGTGATGATGATGGTAACGAGGTCGGCCGTGGGCCCGCGGAGGCCGCGCGCCTTCTGGCCCCCATCCTTGGCATGAATGAGGCAGAGCTCGGCGGCATGATGCTGGGCGATTCCACCTACGTGTACATCAAGCGCAACGTGGATGCCGTGTCCTACCGTGAGATTCGCAAGCTCGATATTTACGGGATCGAGTGGGAGTCTGTCTTCGAACGTGAGTACCCCAATGGCAATGTCGCTGCGCCCGTCATTGGGACGGTCAACGCCGAGGGACAGGGGTCTTCGGGCATGGAGGCGCAGTTCGACGCACTGCTGACGGGTACCCCGGGCGCACAAGCCTTCGAGATCGCGCCTAACGGTGCCGTGATGCCGGGCGGTAAGAAGACCACTGTTGAGCCGAAGAACGGCGGCAATGTGGAGCTTACACTCCACGCTGACCTGCAACATCAGGTCCAGGAACTGCTGGATGCGCGAGTGACGAAACACCAGGCCGACTGGGGTGCAGTCGTCATCGAGGACGTGGCGACAGGTCATGTGCTGGTGATGGCGGATTCGAACTCCAAGGAGCCTGACAACGCGAACCCTCAGAAGGTGCACGCGGTTCAGGACGCATTCGAGCCCGGCTCCGTGGGCAAGCTCGTGACCGTGGGGGCGGCCCTCAATCAGGGGACGATCACGCCGACGAGTGTCTTCCAGGTGCCCTACGCGCTGGATCTTCCCGACGCGGGTGGTCCTATCACCGACTTTCACGAGCATGGCGGCGAGACCCTGACGGCGACGGGCGTTCTGGCGGAGTCATCGAACACGGGTACTGTCCTGATCGGCCAGACGATGAGCGACGACCGGCGTTACGCGATGATGCGCGCTCTCGGGTTCGGCGAGGAGACGGGCGTCGAGCTGCCCGGCGAGTCCGCCGGTCTGCTGCGCAGTGCGGATCAGTGGCAGGGCCGTGACCGCTATGTGACGATGTTCGGTCAGGCGTACGCGATTACCGCGATGCAGGAGGCCTCGGCGCTCGCCACGATCGCGAACGGGGGAGTGCGCATCGCGCCTCACATTGTGAAGTCGTGGACGAACGCGGACGGGACAGTTGAGGTGCCACAGGGTAGTCAGCCTGTCCAGGCCATGGATGCGTCGGCGGCCTCGCAGCTGGTCACGATGATGGAATCCGTCGTCGAGGACGATCTGGGTACCGCTGGCGCAGCCAAGGTGCCCGGCTACCGCGTGGGTGTGAAGACCGGTACCGCTGAGACGATCATCGATGGTGCGTCCGGCCTCGTCTCCACGACTGCGGGCATTATTCCCGCGGATGCGCCGCGCCTCGCGATCGCCGTCGTGCTGTACAACCCGAGGGTGGCGTCGGTCTCATCTGATTCCTCGGCGCCGCTGTTTGGCGACATTGCGCGCACCGCTGTCGGCAACCTGGGTATCCCCGCCTCCACGTCGTCCGCTAACCTGTATCCGACGACGCCGTGAGTCTGAAGGAGTAGAACATGCAGACGACAGCACAATGGATTGCTGAGGCAGTGTCGGGTCGCCTGGTCGGCCCCGATGTACTCGTGACAGGCCCGGTGGTCACCGACTCGCGCGAAGCAGCCGAGGGATCGCTCTACATCGCACGTCGCGGTGAGGCCGCCGACGGGCATACGTTCGTTTCGGGGGCGGTGGCACGCGGTGCTGTTGCCGTTATCGTCGAACACGAGGTCGACGAGGCAGTGGCCCAGATCGTCGTGGATGATTCGACCGTGGCGCTCGGTGCTCTGGCACACGCGCACGTCGAGAAGCTGCGCAGAGGGGGAGACCTCGACGTCATCGCGATGACGGGCTCCGTGGGTAAGACGACGACGAAAGACCTGCTGGCGCAGATCATGAGCGAGGACGGGCCGACGGTGGCTCCCAAGCTCTCATTCAACAACGAGGTTGGCCTGCCGCTGACGGTGCTTCTGGCCGATGAATCGACGCGCCACCTCGTCCTCGAGATGGGCGCATCTGGTCCCGGTCACATCACCTATCTGACCAATATCGTCTCCCCGGACGTTGCCATCGAGCTGTGCGTGGGACACGCGCACGTGGGCGGCTTCGGTGGTTTTGAAGGTGTTGCCGCCGCGAAGGCGGAACTCATCAAGGGGATGCGTCCGGGAGGCCCCGTCATTCTCAACGCTGACGATCCGAACGTCGAGGCCATGGCGCCGCTGGCGACGGGTGAGGTCATCCGCTTCTCCGCCTCGGGTGATCCCCGCGCCGATGTGCGGGCGATCGACGTGCAGCTTGACCGCGCTGACCGCGCTTCCTTCACCCTCGTGGCACCGCAGGGCGAGGCGCACGTTGACCTGAAGATCGTGGGTCGCCACCACGTGGCCAACGCTTTGGCGGCTGCCGCCGGTGCCCTGACGCTCGGCGTCAGCTTGGAGAAGGTGGCTACCGTTCTGTCGAATGCGCGTGCGCTGAGTCCCCACCGCATGGACGTTCATGAGCTCACGGTTGAGAGCACGGCAATCACCCTCATCGACGATTCCTACAACGCGAACCTGGACTCGATGCGTGCCGGGATCACCGCGCTGGCCTCGATCGGCTCGGACGTGCAAACCATTGCCGTTCTCGGTGAAATGCTGGAGCTGGGCGATGACTCGCAGTCACTGCACGAGCAGGTGGGAACCATGATCGAGGACGCGGGCGTGGACACACTCATTGGCCTGGGGGCGGACGCCCACTACTATTTGGAGGGTGCCCCGGGTGTGGCCCACCGTGAGGTCGCGTCGGATCCTGAGCAGGCTGCGCGCCTGGCGATCGAACATGCCGAGGATGGCGCCGTCATCCTGGTCAAAGGCTCCTACGGGTCACATTCGTGGCAGGTCGCAGATATCCTGCGAGAGAAGGGAACGAACCGGTGATTGGACTTATCTCGGCGTTCATCATCGCCATGGCGCTGTCGGTGATGTGTACGCCGCTGCTCATCCGCTTCCTGGTGTTGCACCAGTACGGCCAGTTCATCCGCCAGGACGGTCCGACCCAGCACCTGACCAAGCGCGGCACGCCCACAATGGGCGGTGTCGTCATCATCCTGGCGACTGTGGTGGCCTGGCTGATTGGTTCGCTGGTCGCCGGTGCCGGACCGTCGTGGTCCGGCCTGCTCCTCGTGTTCCTGTTTGTGGGCTTGGGCGTTATTGGCTTGCTCGATGACGGCATCAAGATTATGCGCCAGCGTTCTCTCGGTCTGCATCCGTCGGGCAAGATCATCGGTCAGGTTGCCGTTGCATCGCTCTTCGCGCTGGGCACTCTCATCATGCCGAACGAGTTCGGCGAATACGCCGGAACACTCGAGATTTCCTTTGCGCGCCCCACAGCTCTGACGTTGGGCTTTGCGGGGCTCGGCGTGGGTGTCGTCCTGTATCTGATCTGGACGAACCTCATCGTGACGGCATGGTCGAATGCGACGAACCTGACGGATGGCCTGGACGGTCTGGCTGCGGGTGTGTCCATCTTCGTGTTCGGTGCCTACACATTCATCACGTACTTCCAGCGAATTCAGGCGTGCACGCAGCTCGGGGCGAATCAATCGAATTGCTACTCGACGCGTGACCCCCTTGACCTTGCGATTTTCTGTGCCGCTCTGATTGGCGCTCTGGCGGGTTTCCTGTGGTGGAATGCCTCGCCTGCTCAGATCTTCATGGGCGACACGGGTGCTCTCGCGCTCGGTGGCGCTGTCGCCGGCCTGTCGATGCTCACGCAGACGGAGCTGCTCGCCGTCATTGTCGGCGGCCTGTTTGTCGCCGTTGTTCTCTCGGATGTCATCCAGATTGGCGTCTTCAAAGCCACCGGTAAACGTGTCTTCCGGATGGCGCCCCTCCACCATCACTTTGAGCTGCTTGGTTGGAAGGAAGTCACGATCGTGATCCGTTTCTGGCTCATTGCCGCGATTGTTGCGGTTGCCGGTGCGGGTATCTTCTACGCGGAGTGGGTGTCGCGTCGATGAGTCGTCTCGCTGCTGTTGTCGGTTGGGGTAAGTCCGGTCAGGGTGCGGCGGGCGCGTTGCTCGCCCGCGACTGGCAGGTGCGCGCGTTTGATGCGCGCGGTGGACAGTCGCTGTTCTTCGATGATGTCGCTGACGTTGAGGTCTGTGTTCAGGAGGATCCGAACGCCCTGGCCAGTGCGATCGTCGAGGCTGGCCCCGACCTCGTCGTCGTGTCGCCGGGTATACCCGCTCACCACCCGGTATTCCGAGCCTGCGAGGATGCGGGTATCGACCTGTGGGGAGAGGTGGAACTCGCCTGGCGTCTGCAGGAGGAGGGGCCGCACGCGGGTCGCCCGTGGTTGACGGTCACCGGCACGAACGGCAAGACCACCACCGTGGGTATGCTCGGTGAGATCCTGCGCAGCGCGGGCGTGAAGGTCGAAGAGGTCGGTAACATCGGCACTCCGATCACGCGCGCGATCGACTCCGACGCCGAGGTGTTTGCCGTCGAGCTGTCCAGCTTCCAGCTACACACGGCCTACACGGTCTCACCCCTGGCGTCGGTGTGTCTCAACGTGGATGCGGATCACCTGGACTGGCATGGTAGCGTCGAGGCCTACGCGGCGGATAAGGCTCGCGTGTACGAGAACACGGTGAAGGCCTGCGTCTATCCGGCATCCGATCGCACGGTCGAGGCCATGGTGGAGAACGCCGACGTCGTTGAGGGTGCGCGCGCCATCGGTGTGACGCTCGGTGCCCCGTCGGTGTCGCAGTTTGGCGTTGTTGAGGGACTTCTCGTCGACCGCGCGTTTGTGGAGAATCGCGCTCGTGCGGCGGTTGCCCTCGCACACGTCTCTGACCTGTCGGGTGCCTACGGGCCCCACCCGTCGGCTGCTGCTTTGAGTGATGCGCTGGCCGCTGCCGCTCTCGCGCGAGCGTACGGCGTCGAGCCCGAGGCCGTGGAGGTGGGGCTTCGCTCCTTCCATCCTGCTGGGCACCGCCGCGCGGTCATCGCCCATGCGGCGGATCTGACCTGGGTGGACGACTCGAAGGCGACGAACGCGCATGCTGCGCGGGCCTCGCTCGCAGGCCTGCCTCCGCGCAGCGCGATTTGGATTGTCGGTGGAGACGCAAAGGGGCAGGATTTCACGGAGCTCATCAAGCAGGTTGAGCCGACCCTGCGCGGTGTCGTCGTCATCGGCGAGGATCGCCGTGCCCTGGTCGCCGCGCTGTCCGCTGAGGCGCCGCAGGTCCCGTTCGTGGAGGTCGATGGACACGAGGATTGGATGTTCTCGGTCGTGAACGAGGCCGTGGCGCTGTCCATGCCGGGTGACACTGTTGTGCTTGCCCCTGCGTGCGCGTCCTGGGATCAGTTCGATAACTACGGCCAGCGCGGCGATGCGTTCGCGGATGCGGTCTCGCGCCTGGCCGCCCAGTGGGGGAGCGCCGGTGCCGACGAATAAGCGCGGATGGCACATTCCTACCGTCACGCTGCCTCGGATCCGCTTCGGCTCCGGTCAGGAGCGGGAAGAAAGCCCGGTGATGACGTACTATCTGGTCGTCCTGCCGGCTATCGTCCTGTCGGTTTTCGGCCTCGTCATGGGGTTTTCCGCGCAGACGGTCACGTCGATCGCGCAGGGGGAGAACCCCTACACGGCGTATGCCCGTCCTCTGCTGATTATCGTTGTCTCGCTGCTGATCGCGATGGTCGTGCAGCTGGTACCGCAGCGGTGGTTCGTCTTCATCGCACCGGTGATGTTCGTGGGTGCGCTTGGCTTCCAGACGCTGGTGCTCAGTCCGCTTGGCCGGTCGGAGGGCGGTAACGCGAACTGGGTGAAGCTTGGGCCGATCATGGCCCAGCCGTCGGAATTCCTGAAGCTTGCGCTTATTGTCTTCTTGGCGCTGATGGTCTCGAAGTCAGCGTCGAAGCGCTGCGACCTGCGTACGATGGCGGTTGCCGTTGGCCTGCCGATTCTCGTTGCGCTGGGTGCGGTCATGCTCGGTCGAGACATGGGTACCGCGATGGTTGTTGCGGTGGGTGCTCTGGGGGCTATGTGGGTTGCAGGCTTGCCCAAGCGCTGGTTCGGCGGCCTCGTCATGATCGCGGTCCCAACGTTGGTGCTATTGGTTCTGTCGAATCCGACCCGTATTCGTCGTATCCTTGCGATCCTGCCGGGCACGTCGAAGGGACCGGACGAGTCCGCTCCCGAACAGATTGACCACTCGCTGTGGGCGCTGGGTTCGGGCGGCCTGACAGGCCTCGGCCCGGGCGCGTCGCGCGAGAAGTGGAATTACCTGCAGGCGGCGCACACGGACTTTATTTTCGCGATCGTCGGCGAGGAATTCGGCCTGTTCGGTACGCTCGCCGTCCTCGTGTGCCTGGGTCTGCTGGTGTGGGGCATGATCCGAGTCGCACGGGGGACCTCGGACCTGTTCGTCGTCGCCGTGTCCTCGGGCGTCGCCTCGTGGATTGGGGTGCAGACGATCATTAACGTTCTATCGGTGACGGGCCTTGGCCCGGTCATCGGTGTTCCACTGCCGCTCGTGTCCTACGGCGGATCGTCCTTCCTGTTTACTATCACCGCTGTCGCTGTTGTGGCGTCGTTCGCGCGCGCCCGCGCCGGTATGCGGATGATCGGTCGACCGGACGAGGCATCGGCGGGGCGTGACCCCCGCGTGGCGCCCCGCAGGCGCGCGGCTCGCTAAACTGGGGCTAGGCACGCGTAAAGGAGGCGCTTATGGTCAAGGTTGTGATGGCTGGCGGCGGGACCGCCGGTCACGTGAATCCTCTGCTGGCGACGGCGGCACAGCTGCGTGAGAGCGGTGCGGAGGTCGTGGTTTTGGGGACAGCGGCTGGTTTGGAATCGGATTTGGTTCCGGCTGCCGGTTTCCCGTTGGTGGAGATTCCTCGCGTGCCGTTGCCGCGTCGCCCTTCCCTCGCGTTCTTCACGCTGCCGTCGCGGTTCTCTGATGCGGTGAGACGGTGTGCTTTGGCTTTGGAGGGCGCCGACGTCCTCGTGGGCTTTGGTGGCTACGTGTCGACGCCCGCATACATTGCTGCCAAGCGCGCAGGCGTTCCGATCGTCATTCACGAGCAGAATGCCCGCCCCGGCCTCGCGAATAAGGTGGGTGCTCGCAATGCTGCAGTTGTGGCCTTGACGTTCCCGTCGACGCCGCTTCAGGCTCGCCGCGGTGAGACGGTTGTGACTGGGCTCCCGCTGCGTGCGGCGATTGCTGACTTGGCGAGCCGTCGCGGGGATGCGGCTGGTGCCGCGCAGGCGCGCCGTGAGGCCGCTGAGCGCCTAGGGGTGAACCCCGATGCTCCGACGCTCCTCGTCACGGGTGGCTCGCTGGGCGCGCTGCACGTGAACGAGTCGATGACCGGCGCTGCAGACGCTCTGCCTGAGGGCGCGCAGGTCGTGCACCTGACGGGCCGTGGGAAGGACGAGCCTGTGCGCGCCGCTGTTGAGGCTGCGGGGTGCTCGGATCGCTGGCACGTCATCGATTACCTCACGACGATGGAGGATGCGCTGGCGGTTGCGGACCTCGTCGTGTGCCGGTCGGGCGCGGGAACAGTGGCGGAGATGGAAGCCCTTGGGCTTCCCTGCATCTACGTGCCGCTGCCGATTGGTAACGGCGAGCAGCGTCTCAACGCAGCGGATCACGTCGCTGCGGGTGGGGCGCAGCTGATCGACGACAAGGACTTTACGGCGGACTTCGTGCGTTCCAATGTCTTCCCCCTGCTGGGTTCTGCCCGCCTGGCAGACATGACGGCTGCTTCGCAGTCTCTGGGACGTGCGGGTGCTGCGCGTGCACTGGCTGATGTGGCCCTGGAACAGGTGAAGGAGAGCGGCCGTGAGTGAGCCGATGCTGCAGGATCGTTTCCATCTGATTGGTATCGGAGGCGCCGGCATGAGCGTCGTCGCCGAGCTGCTGGCATCGCGTGGCGCGATCGTGGAAGGCTCAGACCGCGAGGATTCTGCGGTTCTTGAGCACCTGCGTTCCGTCGGCGTGCGCGCGTTCGTCGGGCACGATGCTTCGCACGTGGATCCGACCTCGGTGGTCGTCGTGTCGACTGCTATCCGCGAGAACAACCCTGAGCTGGCGATTGCTCGTGAGCGCGGTCAGCTGGTGATTCACCGGTCGCAGGCTCTCGCGCTGGCGGCTACCGGTATGCGTTTCATCGGCGTGGCCGGAGCGCACGGGAAGACGACAACGTCCGGCATGCTGGCGATCGGACTGTCGGCCTGTGGGCTGGATCCGTCCGTAGCGGTGGGTGGCGTTCTGCCCCAGCTGGGGACCGGCGCGCACCTGGGTGGCGGCGATATTTTCGTCGCTGAGGCCGACGAGTCGGATGGCTCGTTCCTGAACTATTCTCCGGCGATCGAGATCGTGACGAACGTTGAGCCCGATCACCTGGATCGCTACCATTCGCGCGAGGAGTTCGAGCAGATCTTCGTTGAGTTCGCGCGCCGTATGGTTCCCGGGGGCCTGTTGGTAACGTGCGCCGAGGATGAGGGTGCGTGTCGCCTCGCGGACGCGGCCCTCGCCGAGGGGCTGCGCGTCGTGACCTACGGGCGTGCGGATCGCTCGCTACGCGATCCTGATGTCGTGATTTCGGACGTGCGCGTTGAGGCTCACGGGGCCGGTGCGTCCGTGACGTGGGGGCCGCGCAGTGCGTCACTGGCGCTGAGCGTCCCCGGCGAACATAATGTGCTCAATGCGACGGCCGCGTGGGTGGCAGGCATCGAGTGTGGGCTGGAGCCCCAGGCCATTGCCGACGGCCTGGGCGAGTTCACGGGTGCGGCCCGTCGTTTCGAGGCCCGCGGCCAGGTTGGTACGCGCCGTCTCTTCGATGACTACGCGCATCACCCGACCGAGGTGGAGGCCGCGATTCGCGAGGCACACGTCGTCGCCGGCGATGGCGAGGTGAGTGTGGTCTTCCAGCCGCATCTGTACTCGCGCACGCGCATTTTCGCGCAGCGCTTCGCACAGGCATTGTCGGGCGCGGATCATGTCGTCCTGGCGGGTATCTACGGTGCTCGCGAGGACCCGCAGCCCGGTGTTGACTCCTCGTTGATTTCGTCGCGCATCGAGGGTGCGTCCTACGTCGAGGACATGCACGAGGCTGCCCGCCTGGCTGCGTCACTGACCCCTGAGGGCGGTGTGTGCGTCACGATGGGCGCCGGTTCGATCACTCGCTGCGCATCCGATGTGCTGGATGAGTGGAAGCGAATGGAGGCATGAGGCCGCCTTCGCCGAGGCGTCCGGGGGGTGCTCGATCTCGTGAAGAGCGCTCGCCGCGCGCGGGGAGGGTGGGTTCCTCGCGCGCCTCGTCTTTCGACGAGATCATCGCTCCGACGCCCGAGGACGAGGGCACGAGCGAGGCCGAGGCAGCGAAGCGACGTCCCGTGTCGCTCGTGGAGCGCCGTCACGCTCACTCGGCGGTTGATCGGCCCATGCCCGTCGCTGATGCCGCGTCATTGCTCGGAGGCGAGGAGGCAACGGACCTGGGGGACAGGCTCCGTGAGCGTCACCGTGCGCGTCGCATGCTCCTCGTGCGTCGTATCGCGCTCACAGTCGTGACGCTTGCCGTCGCTGGCGGTGCCGTGTGGGTCGCGTTCTTCTCACCGGTCTTCGCCTTCTCTTCTTCCGCGGTCGTGGTTTCGGGCGAAGACGGGACACTCGTCACAGCTGACTCTGTGCGCTCATCGATTGCGTCATTCGAGGGAGTGCCGCTGACGCGACTGAACACGTCTGCAGTTGCCCGCGCCGTCGAATCGAACGTCGCAGTGCGCTCGGCGACCGTGACGAGGCGCTGGCCGACAAGCCTGCGCATCTCGGTGACTATGCGCACCCCGCTGGCCGTGGAGGCTGTTTCCGGCGGCTACCAGTTGGTGGACGATCAGGGCGTGGCGTTCCAACAGGTCGCCGATGCGGGATCCTATCCGTTGGTGACCCTGCCCGAAGACCGCAGCGTCGGTGCCGCCGATATCGCGTCGGCGCTCGGCGCTCTGGACGACGAAACACGCTCGCAGGTAGCGACTGCCACGTCGACGGGGGCGCAGGTGAGTTTCACGCTGAAGGGTGGGCAGAGTGTCAAGTGGGGAACGAATGCGGATGCCCCTCAGAAGGCTCGCGTGCTCGCTACTTTGCTGGCGAATGTGAAGGCGACGACCTACGACGTGTCATCGCCGAATCACCCTGTGACCAGTTAAGCCTTCATTATTGTCCGCGTGTTGGCTTGAAGGATCGCGCGTGGACCCCTAATTTCTTTCCGACACGAAGCACGTTAAACATCAACCTTCAACTAAAGGTTGAGGGTCTGATGCAAGGGAGACATCCATGGCGACACCGCAAAACCACCTGGCAGTGATCAAGGTCGTCGGCGTCGGCGGCGGCGGAGTTAACGCCGTGAACCGAATGATCGAGGTCGGCCTCAAGGGCGTTGAGTTCATCGCGGTCAACACTGACGCGCAGGCTCTGCTCATGTCTGACGCAGAGACGAAGCTCGACATCGGCCGCGAACTCACGCACGGCCTCGGAGCCGGCGCGGACCCCGCAGTCGGCCGTAAGGCTGCCGAGGACCACATCGAGGAAATCACTGCTGCGCTTGAGGGCGCGGACATGGTTTTCGTGACCGCTGGTGAGGGCGGTGGCACGGGTACGGGTGCGGCCCCTGTTGTTGCCAAGATCGCTCGCGACGCGGGTGCCCTGACCGTCGGTGTCGTGACCCGCCCCTTCTCCTTCGAGGGTAACCGCCGTGCGGCTCAGGCCGAGGGTGGTGTCACGACCCTGCGCGAAGAGGTCGACACCCTGATCGTCATCCCGAACGACCGTCTTCTGGAAATCTCCGACGCGAACATCTCCGTTCTCGATGCCTTCCGTGCTGCCGACCAGGTTCTCCTGTCGGGCGTTCAGGGCATCACTGAGCTGATTACGACTCCGGGTCTCATTAACGTGGACTTCAACGATGTCAAGTCCGTCATGAAGGATGCGGGTTCGGCTCTCATGGGTATTGGCGCCGCGACCGGCGAAGATCGTGCTCTGCGCGCCGTCGAGAGCGCGATCTCCTCGCCGCTGCTCGAAGCTTCGATCGACGGTGCGCATGGCGTCCTCATGTTCTTCCAGGGTGGCTCGGACCTCAGCCTCCAGGAAGTCTTCGCATCCTCGCAGCTTGTGCGTGAGGCCGCGCACCCCGAGGCGAACATCATCTTTGGTAATGTCATCGACGATGCTCTCGGCGATGAGATTCGTGTCACCGTTATCGCCGCTGGCTTCGACGACGTGGCCGATGCTCAGATGTCGCGTCCTTCCGCCGCCCGCGTTGCAGCCCCCGTTGCTCAGCAGCGTCCCGCCGCCCCCGAGGCAAAGGCGCCCGCCGCTGAGACGACACGCATTAGCCAGGTGTCGACGCGCCGTCCCCAGCATCGCGCGAACGTCGCCGCTCCTGTGCGCGAGGCCGCACCGGCTCCTGTTGAGGCGCCCGCCGCGGTGGAGTACGAGGAGTCTGAGTCTGAGCACTCCTTTGAGGTGCCTCGCATCTACCCCGAGGCCCCCGAGAAGGAAGAGCTGGATATTCCGCCCTTCCTGCGCTGATGACTGACATTGCTTGGGCCGGTGCCCGGGTTCACCTCACCGAGGTGGACCCGGGCACCGGTGCGCTTTGTGGCAATGTCGGATTGCATGTGGGGGATGATCCGTCCCTCGTACGCGAACGACGGCGCGCTCTTGCGGAGGCGCTGGGACGCGACGTCGTTTGGATGGATCAGACGCACTCGACTCGGGTCGAGTTCCTGCGGATGTGCGGTGGCGTTCCCTGGAGCGCGGAGCGCGGCGATGCGCTTGAGCAGCCAGCAGCGGGGGAGTGGGGACCCGTCGATGCTGACGGGATCATCATTGACGCCCGCGGGCGGGCGGATGCTCCTGGTCTCGCCGTGCAGGCCGCGGACTGTTTGCCGGTCGTTTTCTCTGCCGCATCCGGGCGGATTGTCGCTGCTGTCCACGCGGGCAGGCGTGGGCTCCTCGGAGGGATACTCACTCGTGCCGCGCAGCGCATACGTGCTGTCGTTGACGGTCCTGTGGATGCCCTCATCGGTCCGGCTATCTGCGGACGATGCTACGAGGTGCCCGCGGACATGGCCGCGGCGAGTGAGCGCTCGATGCCGGGGATCCGCAGCCTGACGTCGTGGGGAACACCGGCTCTTGATCTTCCTCGCGCCGCCGCCGCATCTCTCACCGAGCTGGGTGTTCGGGTTGATGTCGATGACCGGTGCACGCGCGAAGACTCTGGCTTGTTTTCCTATCGCGCTGACTCCTCGTGCGGACGTCAAGCGCTCATTATCGTGCCTGCCTGAGAGCGAGCGGGTGCCCAGCGCGCGGCGGCAAACCGTCGCCTCGGTTGGTTTTGTGCGCGTGGAACCCCGCATGACGCGCCTCGCCGCCCCGTTCCTTGCGACGCGCCGACGCCGCTGCGCCGCCTCGTCGTCAAGCGCCTGTAGCTTGTGGCTATGCATCGGCTGAAGGAGGAACAATGAGCGAGTCGTTCGGTGCACGCGCACGTAAGTTCATGGGCTGGTACTCACCCGAGGAGCCCATCGACGAATTCGAAGAATTCGATGAGGTTGAAGAGGTGGCACCCGTGGCCGACATTACTCCTGTGTCCCGTCCGACCCTGACGAGCATTCGTCGGGAGGAGCCCGTCGAGGATCTCACGCGCATCGTGACGATCCACCCGACCGCATACTCTGATGCCGTCACGATCGGCGAGGCGTTCCGCGATGGCACGCCCGTCATTATCAACCTCACCGACATGGGTGAGGAAGAGGCCCGTCGTCTCGTGGACTTTGCAGCCGGTCTGACCTTCGGCTTGCGCGGCGTGATTGAGCGCGTGACGAACCGCGTCTTCCTCCTGTCCCCGGCCTCGGTCGAGGTTCAGGGTGATAACACGTCGGGACGCCGCGGTTCCCTCTACAACCAGGGCTGAGAGGCTTCGTGGTCGTCCTCGGCTGGTTCGGGTGGGGGCTGAGTGTCCTCATCAACCTGTACATGATGGTGCTGTTCGCGCGCGTCATTCTGGACTGGATTCAGTTTTTCGCGCGCGGATGGCGTCCCAGCGGGATCCTGCTTGTTGTCGCGAATGCGCTGTACACGCTCACAGACCCTCCGATCCGTTGGATTGGGCGCTTTATTCCACCCCTGCGCGTCGGCGGTGGCATGGCAATCGATGTTGGTTTCATGGTGTTGTTCCTGGTCCTTATCGTTGCGCAGCGCTTGGCGAATGTTCTCTACTTCATGAGTCTGTAGCCATCAAATCTCGAGATGAGAGGCCCCACAAAAATGGACCTCTTCTCGTGATGGATGTTGCTAGTGTGACAATTTCAGTTATTATTTTCGTGACGTGATAGCGGGCGGCCTTCCCGGTCGTCCAGGCGTGCGGGTTCCGCGCGTCCAATCGAAACGACCGAGAGGCGAAGAAATGGCCCTGCTCACTACCGAGGATGTCCTCAACAAGAAGTTCCAGTACGTCAAGTTCCGCGAGGGATACGACCAGGACGAGGTTGATGAGTTCCTCGATGAGGTTGTCTCCACCATCTACTCCCTGCAGATGGAGAACCAGGATCTGAAGGAGAAGCTTGAGGCTGCGGAGCGCCGCGTTGCCGAGCTGTCCAACTCCGACTACACCCCCGCCGAGACCCCCGCCCCCGTTGCGGCCCCGGCCGTCGAGACCCCGGCTCCTGCTGCTGCCCTCACCGGTCCGCAGGATGCGGAGTCCGCCACCTCGATGCTGGCCCTCGCTCAGCGCGTCCACGACGAGTACGTGCGCGACGGCGAAGAGCAGAGTGCAAAGATCATCGCCGAGGCCAACGCCGAGCGCGAGAAGATCATCGCCGACGCTCAGACACAGAAGGATTCGCTGCTCTCCCAGCTCGACCAGGAGCGCGAGCTGCTCGAGAACAAGATCAACGGTCTGCGTACCTTCGAAGCGGAGTACCGTTCGAACCTGCGCAACCACCTCGAGACCCTCCTCAAAGAGGTCGACAACGGCGAGAACTGATCGCAATCGCTTTGACCGGCGGCGGTGCACTTCGTGGTGCGCCGCCGCCGCTCGTTTAAGATAGGGAACCATGGCTGACTCCTCCCACCCGATCCGCACTCGTTCGACGTGGATCTACGCGGGCCTCGTGTTCGCGGTCGCGATTATCACCGATCAGGCGTCGAAGATGTGGGCGCGCGCCGTCCTCGATGCTTCGGAGCCCATCCCCCTGATCGGGCAGTGGCTGTCGCTCAGGCTTGTCCACAACTCGGGTGCCGCGTTCTCTTTTGCGGCTGGGAAGACCTGGATTCTGACGATTTTCACCGTGGTGATCATCGGCGTGCTCGCGGTTCTCGCCCGTCGCGTGCATCGCGCTTCGACGCTGCTGGCGATCGCGCTGCTGGCGGGTGGGGCGGTCGGTAACCTCATCGACCGGCTGACGGCCGAACCCGGCTTCGGCGTCGGCCACGTCACCGATTTCATCGCATACGGCACCTGGTTCGTCGGCAATGTCGCTGATATCTGGATCGTTCTTGGGGCGCCGCTGCTCGCGCTCGCGCTCTCCCGGGAGCCTTCGAAGGAGGAGGCGCAGTGAGCTCGCGTATGCTTCCCGTTCCCGACGCCCTGGTGGGCGAGAGGGTCGATGCTGCCCTGGCGCGCATGCTTGGGCTGTCGCGTTCGCGCTGCGCGGAGCTGGCGGGGGAGGGGCACGTCCTCATTAACGGTGTTGCCGCGGGGAAATCAGATCGCCTCGGTGCCCTCGACATTATCGAGGTGACGATCCCGGAGCCTGAGAATAAGCCGACCCCGGTCACCGATATGACGATCCTGTACGACGACGAGGACATCGTCGTCGTCGATAAGCCTGTGGGCGTCGCCGCCCACACCGGCCCGGGATGGGAAGGCCCCACGGTCCTGGGTAACTTGGAGGCCGCGGGGTACCGCATCACCAGCTACGGCCCTCCCGAGCGTCAGGGCATCGTTCACCGACTCGACGTGGGGACGTCGGGCGCGATGATGGTTGCCAAGTCCGAGCTCGCCTACACGGTCATGAAGCGTGCTTTCAAGGAGCGCACGATCGAGAAGGTGTATCACGCGGTTGTGGCTGGTCACCTTGACCCGGCCTCGGGCACGATTGATGCCCCGATCGGGCGTCATCCGTCGCGCGAATGGCGCATGGCTGTGATCGACAGCGGTAAGCGCGCGGTCACTCACTACGACACGCTGGAGCTCATGGCGGGCGCTCAGCTCACCGAGGTGCACCTTGAGACGGGGCGCACCCACCAGATCCGCGTGCACATGGCAGCCGTCGGACATCCGTGTGTCGGAGATACGTTCTACGGTGCCGATCCCACGCAGGCCGAGCGCCTGGGGCTGACCCGTCAGTGGCTGCACGCGGTGCGCCTCGGCTTCACTCACCCGCGCACGGGGATGCCGATGAGTGTGTCCAGCCCGTACCCGGCCGATCTCGAGGCCGCGCTCGAGGAGCTGCGACACCCCCGCAACTGACCTGTCGAGGCTGGATGAGTGCCCGGGCGCCCCGGCCTCGTCGCGGCCGGGTCACGCCGTGAGATGAACGACCGCTTGACGCGGGGCGTCCGTCGGCCTCGCGCGGGCCTCGGACAGTAGAATCGACGCATGGCTGATTCCTTCGTGCACCTTCACAATCACTCCGAGTACTCGATGCTCGACGGAGCTGCGAAGACGAAAGCGATGGCCCAGGAGGCTGCGCGCCTCGGGCAGCCGGCGATCGGCCTGACGGATCATGGCTACCTGTTCGGTGCCTTCGATTTCTACACGAACTGCAAGAACGCTGGCGTGAAGCCGATCATCGGCCTGGAGGCCTACGTCACGCCGGGAACCTCGCGTTTTGATCGCCAGAAGGTTTTGTGGGGTGAGCCGTGGCAGCGCGCCGACGACGTGAGCGCGGGCGGCTCTTACAATCACCTGACCCTGATCGCCTACAACACGACGGGCATGCATAACCTGTTCCGCCTGGGTTCCTACGCCTCGACGGACGGCCAGTTCGGTAAGTGGCCGCGCGCGGATAAGGAGCTGCTCAACCAGTTCCACGAGGGCCTCATCGTGTTCACGGGCTGCCCCTCGGGTGCCGTGCAG
>ERZ773074.296-NODE-296-length-22284-cov-5.364884_pt1 | contig 22284 bp, 37 predicted proteins | sample MGYA00580615_ERZ773074 | MGnify/ENA primary metagenome ERZ773074 (study PRJEB29015, sample SAMEA2738126) | human oral metagenome | biome: human oral; feature: human-associated habitat; material: saliva | place: China | collected 2160 ...
CCATTCTATAACATAAGTGATAAACTGCATCATTAAACTTTGTAATACCATAAAATCTCATTTCGAAATCAATGGTTGACTTTCCAAAACCATCTGTAAAGCAATACCACATCGCTTTGCTTGGTGTAATTACAAAAGAACCAGGGACCTGATCGCCATGGAACGGGCATAACGCATAAGCATTTTGTCCTTTCTTTGGTGATACTGCCAAAATAGCTTCTTTTGAAAATGGAACCATTTTCTTATTGTGATCATAAATTGGGGTTAGCCCGAATTTCATCACAGCTGTAGTATATGGATCACTTGAAGTTGAAACTTCATTATAGATCTCATCTGCTGTTGCGTCTGGATAATTTTTACTGGCTGTTGCTATTACCCATTGAACAGGGGCTTTTTTAGCGAGCGTCATTAGTTCGCCAATTTTTCCTTTCTCCCATTTTTTCATCATTTTCCTCCTTTTTTATATAAATATATATACACTTATTTGATCTCCATGTCATCAAACAATTCACATATATCATGCAATAAAACAAGAAATAAAAAAAAGGCTATATATTGTTATATAGCTTTTTCTTTATTAGATTACTTTTGGGAATACCTGTTCTGTCTTTGCAGTAATGATACGCCACACTTTTTCAGCATTCTTCTCAAATGCTTGTAGGAATCTAACCTCATTGTGTACCGCCTTTTTGTTTTTAGACTCACACAATAAGACGTATTTCCCTGTGTTCTTGTTGTAGCTGTACAGACCGTACTTCATTTTTTTATTTTCCTCCATTTGTTCTTTCTTTTAATTCTTTTTCGATTTCTTGGATAGCTTCCAAAAACTCGATCTTTGATGTTACTTTTCTTTGCATTGCAAACGCTTCTACTTCGGAACGAAGTGCAACATGACGTAATGCACAAGCATTAATAAAGCAAACATCTGCGTACTTCTTTTGAGTTGCGGAAAGACGGATCATCAAATCATATCCAATTTCCTTTGAACCCCATACAACAATGGTATTGTTGCTTTCCATAACTGTTTTAACAGCCTTGTAACCTTCATCACGAAGGTATCCCTCTGTCATTGTTACTTTCATTTTTAATTTTCCTCCTTTTCGTACAACGTCTTTGTTTCTTCCGTCATATAATAACGGTTTTTCTTGGAACAGTTTGATTCCAGAATAATTGCGTCATCTAATATCTCTACTACATGACATTTAAGCTTTAGATCTTCCGCATGGAAATAACCATGTTTCGATAATAGCTTGCCTGCATGATAAATGAACTTGTCGCCGACTTTACAATTGATAAGCATTTGCCACCTCTTCGATCGGTAAGATTTTATTCTTGTATTTGGCGACATTTACTCCTTTTACAGTCGTAAGCAATCCAAAATCATCAGAGTTCTCGATGATTTCAGCATCTTTTTCTGATACTTCGCAAAATGTGAAACCAAAAGCGTCAATAATTTCGATATCTGATGCATCTTCATATTCGCATTCTTCGTCTTCCTTGATGATGTTGCAAATATAATCGACCATCATATCGATCATTCCTTTTGGATCTGTTCCTGTCATACCAGCTTTAAAACCTTCTGTTTGTAAATCATAAACCGCAAAAAACTTTTTCATATAATTTTCCTCCTATGTCTGTTTTCTCCATATTATCAGACTATTTATACATATATTTTGTAATATGAACAGAAAATAAAAAAAGAGGACTTATGTTAATCCTCTTTTAATTTTTTAAAATGGTAAGTCGTCTGCACCTAAGTTAAGACCATATTCTGGCATTGGCTGTGGCTGACTAGGTTGAGCCATTGGTACAGACTGTTGATATGGTTGCTGCATTGGTTGTGGAGCAACTTGTGGCTGTGGTTGATACATTGGCTGTGCAGGTTGTTGATACTGTGGCTGTGGTACAGCTTGAATCTGTGGTTGAGGAATTGGCTGTTGATACTGTTGTTGAGCAACATAAGGATCATACTGTGGTGCCTGCTGAGCTACTGGTTGAGCCTGTTTGTACTTCTGATTTGCTTCCTTGCTTTCTACAAATTCTTGGGATTCAACAATAACTTCTGTTACATACACATTCTTTTGTGTATTCTTGTCGATGTATGTACGTGTGCTTAATCGACCTACAACTGCCAACTTAATTCCCTTTGCAAATGCTTGAGCCGCAAATTCTGCCATCTTGTCGAAGCATACGCAACTAACAAAGTCTGCGGCTGTACCTTCTTGATCCTTTTGTCGAGGACGGTCTACTGCGATCGTATAATTACAGATCTTCTTCTGATTTTGTGTAACGTGTAACTGTGGATCACGAGATAGTCGTCCGATTAAAATAACCTTGTTCATGTCTTTCTCCTTTATAGGTATTCCTATTTATACACATATACTATCATAACAGTATGTATATGTCAAGAGGAAAAGAAAAAGCGTACCGTTTGGCACGCTCTTTTTTTAATTTTCTAACCAACTATCGCCACTATTGTAGTCGATTGTTACTCCTGGCTGCACATTGTAACAGAAGATATTAAACATAACAGATTCTCCCTTATCTTCTAAAGACATTGCTTCCATTAAAACTCCTCTAGCTACAAGTTCATCTCCTATAAAAATAGGTGTTACTCTGTATGCTATATGAGAATTTGGATTTGCCTTTAGATATCCTGCGATCAAGTTTTCAAATGGTAACATTCCATCTACATTCAGATATCTTGTTCCAGTGATCAGGTTCTTTGGATTTGCATTTTCACCTGTCAATTGATAACCAATAAGGTGACAACGATTATATAAATACTTTCCATTTACAAAATCGTACTTTGCAATCTTCCAACCTGTCGGCTTGACTTCCTTGATAGAGCCACGAGGCTCTGTAGGCATGATATCCTTACCGATAATAGCAAAGGTTTCTGTACATCTTCCAAGCTGATCAAGTTCTCCATAAGTAGCATAGCTTGTATACTCCTTTGGAACCATGTAATCATCGTAGAAGTATGGTTTGTTATCATTAACAACGGTATAAGGCTCCCCAGAAAATTCTGGTAGAGAACCATAGTCAAACGTTAATGATTCAGAAGGTGTTTTTTCTTCTGTTTGCTTTTCAACCTGCTTTTCTTCTACGGTATTTTCGCTTTCTTTTTCTTGGATCGGTGTTATTCTCTCTTTTTTATCTTCCTTATCTAGCACGTATGTTTTTGTGATATATGCTAAAAGTAAAGAAATAATAAGAAAGAAAATCTTGGAAATGAATCTGTTTCTTCTATACTTTCTCATTTTTAATTTTCCTCTCTTTTGAACACTAATTTCTTAACAACGCAATCGAAGTTGTGTTCTTCTACAACTTCTTCTTCATAGAAACAAAACTTATTGCTAGGCAAAATTACACGCTTATCTGATGGCAGTTTTTGATCAACGCAATATAGTGTTACATCAGAACAATCTTCAATGTATCTCTTATAATCTTCTGTTAGATCAATCAGAAATACATCGTCTTTTCCTAACTCATCTGATGTGCTTACGATAAGCTTTGCTTTTTGTTTTGGGTTGATTTCTAAGATTGTAAAGAATAATTTACTTTTCGTTGCAAAACACAAAGTTTCGTTTACGTTTAAATCATTTAACATTCTTTCAATCAACTTCTTATCAAAAATGATTTCTCTGTTGTTAAACGTATAGCCACCGACTTTATCACATAAGGCAATCATTCTCATAAATTGCCCCCCTTTATGATTTTGTTGATAAACTCAGCAGCCTGTTTAGGAGATAACACATCTAAGATAACCATATTTGCTAGTTCCTCCGCTTCAGCAAAATCGTTTCTGTCTGCCATAAGTCTTCTCGTTGCTTCGGCTGGATCATCACCACGCTTTTTAAGGCGTTCTAAGAGCGTTTCTTCGCCTACTTTAATATAGACGATACAGATATCCTTTTTATCATTTGTCGCCGCTAGAACGCTTCTGACGCCGTTTGGAGTAAGGACGATGTACTCGTCTCCTTCTCTTTCATAAGCTTCTTTTCTGCTTCCATAGTACCAGCGACCATAGATAGTATCAAAATAATCGTATTCTGCATACTCTCTCTTTCTGATGTTATCTATAAAATCCTTTGGTGCAATGAAGTTGTAGTCAATTCCATTCTGTTCGCCTTCACGCATTGGGCGTGTGGTGTCTGTGATGATACGGGAATATCCTAGCTTTTCTAGTTCCTTGGCAACGCTAGTTTTCCCCGCACCTGTCTTTCCGATCAAAATTACTTTCATTTTATTTTCCTCCTTTACCATTCTGCATTTTTGATCAAGAGCTTTTCACGTCTACGTGAATACTCCTTTTTGCTATGAAACACAGCAGAACGAGTCGTTCTAACTCTTGGTCTTGTGTGTTTGATAGCATCAAGCATCATTTGTTTTGATGCTTCAACATATTTTCTTTTCATATAATTTTCCTCCTTTGGCTTTCTTGCCCCATGTCATCATACTAAAGAACAATATTATTTTGCTATAAAGATGGGAAAAAGAAAAGCTGCTATATAAGCAGCTGATCTTTTCTTTAGAAATCTTCCATTGGAATATCCACTGGATAATAAGCATCCATTGGGATATCCTGATAATTTGCAGGAGTCGGAACCTGTTGATACATCGGCTGCTGGACTGGAGCATACGGCATAGCTGATTGCATCATTGGTTGCTGATACTGTGGCTGTGGTGCAACCTGAGTCTGTGGTTGTTGATAAGTCTGCTGAATTGGCTGTTGGTATGGTTGCTGCATTGGCTGCTGATATACTGGAGCAGCTGTCTGTTTAACAGATTGTTCCTTTTGTAGCTTTGCTTCCATACGATTCTGACGATCTAAATCATCAGCGATCTGGAATTGTTTTGCTGCGAGCATGTCTTCAAAACGACGCATGTGCGTTTCCATATTATGCAGGCATTCAAACCATGAAGCAGCAGAGAGCTTGAATCTGTTTTCACATTCATCTCGCTTATCAGAACGCATTACATTTAGTGTACCAGCATTAGTTCTAACGACCTTAGCCTTATAGCTTTGGACTCTGATCTCAACAGGATAACGGTTTCCAATTGTCCATGTAATATCTAATTCATTTACAGGGCAATATTCCTGAGCATTATCCCCATGGATGAGTGGTCGTGGACCAGATGAGAAAATCGTTGTTACACCTAGCTGTAATTCTTCTGGAGCAACTTCAACAGCGGCATCTAAAAGATTGTTTTGAGCCATGAAAATAGCTTCGTCAATTGCCGCAATGAGTTCTCCATTGGCAGGGAATTTTTCAAGGTTCTTAGCTAAGAATTCTCTTTGCTTTACAAGAGTATTCATTCCACCTTCTTCTTTGATTACTTCTAAAGGTGTCTTTCCCTTTAAATTTCCAATTTGAAAAGTTTTTCCACTTGCAAGTTTTCCAACTTGAGTAGCTGCCTTTTTCTGTGGCATTGGCTTTCCAAGCATCATGGCTGTAATGCATCTTGTTCCAAACAACACATTATCAATTACGGTAGCAGTTGCCTTCTGCAATTGATACATCTGCTTTGCAAATGGTAATGCAAGCATTGTTTCTGCATTCATTGCTGAACGTGAAGCCTCAATAACACCAAACACTTCCTTTACACGAAGATTGGCTTTAGAGTTATGAGATACTCCATTTTGACTTCCGATGATCGCAAAGATAAAACGAGAGAATTTCTCGTCGTAGATCTTATATGGTGATCCCACCTTTTCTGTATCGATCGGTGTCAAATGCCCTTCTACGGACAATGTTTGGGAAGATGTTTTTGCCGCAAACACTTCCCGTGGGTAGTTATTCTTCTTCTTTTCTGTCATTTTTTATTTTCCTCCTGACATATAATTTTCTTCCTTTATCTAATTATGCTCCATATAATCATATAAAGACACTGTTATTATGCAAGAAAAATCAGAAAGAAAAAAGGCAAATTGATACATCTGCCTTTCGTCTGTTTTTGTCTAATTCTAGTCTAATAGATCTTCATCATTTTTATGCATCTCAAAATATCCCTTTAGTAAATACAATGCAAATGCTCCTAATAGGATATATTTTACAAACCAAGGAACAATGTTCGCATAGGATAAAATAGCAAGAACGAAGAATAAAACAACCATAATAACATAGGTTTTTATCCCATTGCTTTTCTTCATGTTGCCAAGTACCTTTCTACTTAATTTCTTCATGTTTTTCTCCTTTTCTATATTATGCTATTTTTTGCCAAAACAACGTAAAAGAAAAAAGACTGCATAAGCAGTCCTCTTTCTTTAGTCTTTTACAAATTCGTTGATGTAACCACGGTCCTCTGTGCGAACACAGCGAACTTCAACAACTTCACGATTGCTATTTGCAAACTTGAATGAAGTAATGTTGTAGTCAACTTCTGCTGACAACAGATAATCGTAGCCATCTAACTTCTCGTCTAAGCCATCGATGTAGATTGTGCGAGGTGCATGACTAGCACGGCAATAAATTAGCCCCTTCTTGCCAACAAGAACAACTTCACATGTATTCTCACGCTTGATAGAACGTGTAACATCCATGTCTGTTGCCTGTGTAAATGCATTACAACGAACTCGATCGTCACCATGCTTTACTGTGATGACTGTAATTAATTCGCCATTTCCAGCTGTTGGGATACGGTATCCGCTATCCAACATTTCGCCTTCGCCATCACGAACGCCCTTGAAAACAAGCTTAAAGATATTGTCTACTTCATCTTCTGTTCTAAAGTCCTCTGTTGAAACAAGAGAAATTAGCTGATGGTCATTTACACGAACGTAGTCGAAATTGTATTCGCCAGTTTCATATAAAGCCACTACTGCAACGTCAGAAAGAGTAAACGTAACATCTTCTGTCTTCTCGTCCTTTGTGATAGTATCGTGGATCTCAACTGTGAGCTTCAATAGATTCAATGAAGAATTAATATCTTCGATATCTGATTGAAGCTTCTCAACCTTAACGATCTTACTATCGTAACCGATGTTGTCAAAATGATCTCTTGTTAGATCATAATTGTACAGATTACCATTTGTAGATAATAAGAATAAGGATGTTGAGCCAAAAGCTACGACTTCACTAAAGCGTAGTGAACCGATGATCTTTTCACCCAATACTACCAAACAGCCATCTTCATCAAGATATGCATCATCTGATGTTAATAATGGTGCACGTAGGTCTGGGTTGTTTGTATTGTTGTAATGCTCGTAGGAAATTGTTGGATTTCCATAATTTGTTACAACGATTGCTCCAGCTTCATTAGAAAGATGCATTACATCTCCCTCTACCTTATCTAATGTTAGGTAGTCTCGGCTCAACTGGTCAAACCATTCTGTGCCGATACGTAGTTGTAAACGCTTGTTGATCTTGTCTTGAATTGTTGTCATAATTAAATTTACCTCCTATGTCCTCTCTTTTAGGACTCGCTATACTAGCGTCTGATTGTCTTCCTTATTTTTGAGTAATGTTTATATTCACCACTCTTTCTTTCTCCATTTCTCATCAAATAATTAGACATAAGTATTATGCAAGAAATAGGAAATAAAAAAAGACGGAATATCCGTCTTTCTTTTTATAGCTGGGCTAATGCCTCTTCGATTTCCTGTAGGAAACGATTATATGTTGGATTTTCAATTGTTCCGAAAGCAATTTCTTGTCCATATAAAGATAGGCTATCACGAGCACGAGTGATCATTACGAATAATAAACGTCGTAGCTCTTCAGCTTTTCTTGTGGATAATTTCTCTTTTTCGAACCCTGAAACAGAACCAAATACGTGTTTCCATTCCAAACCTTTTGATGAGTGTACTGTAATGAGCATTACACCATGACCCAAAACAGAACGCTTGAACATCATGTTATCTCCAAACGATAAGAAGTTTGAAACGTAATACATAATTTCGTCAGCATCCATATCATTGAACTTTTCAGAAAAATTCAATACTGCTTCATCGTCATGTGAAACCTCTTGGATAAATTCCATGATCATAAGTTTCTTCGTAGCTGGATCTACAGCTTTGATTGTATTTACCTTATTTACCACTTCATTTACATAAGTTGACATGATTTCTGGTCCAGCTTCAATAATATCTCCATCAAATAATGCATTTGCTACTTCTAGCATGTCCATATTTGCATCGGCTGCATCTGGTTTAGAAATTTCTCGAATAAACTTCAACATCGCTATGACACGGTGATTTTCAATTAATAACTCTGGAAAACCAAACTTAGATGGAATTCCAAAAGCTGTTAATCGATCCGCAACACTCTTTAGCTCTCCCTTTGAGAAAGCCAAGAAAGCAATGTTATCAGGATCTTCACCTGCATCAATAAGAGCCTTGATATCACGAGCGATCGTATCGATTTCTCCTTTTTCAAGATTCTTGCCCATATTTAGTTTCGATGGCTTCTGATCGTATTTTCTCTTAAATTTCTGAACCGTTGGCATCATGCCTGGTTCACGAGATGCAATAAGAGTTTTATCAATCTTGTTCTTATTTCTATCAATAATGATGTTTGCTAACTTAATTACGTTTTCGATACATCTGTAATTGATATCCATAAACACATCATGAATGTCGAGTGTAAGCTTATTTCCATCCCCGTCTTTCTTATATAAATAATCTCCTAAATTAATTAAGAAATCTGGAGAAGTGTTCATTAGTGATTCATAGATCGCTTGTGAATCATCTCCTACAACAAGTAAAGACTTAAATGACTTCATATTGATCAAATGATTTAATAACTTCATCTGATCTTCCGAAGTATCCTGTGCCTCATCGACAATAATGTGAGCAAAGTAGAAATTGTCATCTAAGAATGTTGGATTATCATCCAAGATCTTTAACGCTAATACGATCATTTCGTCAAATGTGATTACTGGAGCTTGGAACTCGTTATCGAATCCCTTCTTCATAGAATCATATTCTGGATACATCGCAACGATCTTTAAAGCGATATTGGATGGTAGATCTACTTTCCGATCCGTTAGAAGTTCTGCTACATCATTATAGACAATATCGGATAATGATCTCCCTTCCACGATCAGTCTTGAAACTCGATGTAGAATCATAGACATGATATCTAATGCTCCAGTTGTACCGTAACCTGAGCTTGTATAATTCTGGAAATGAACTCCAGTCCACTCTACGATCTCATGACGGCGAATCAGAGCATCACACATTGCTCTATCTTGTACTTCATCAATAACGGATGGAATATGTCGATATCCTAATGTGTGCCACATTTTCTTAATGATTTCAAACTCGAAAGCATGGAAAGTTGTAGCAGTTAGACCACATACAGGCTTTCCAACCATCTTATTTACACGAGCCGCCATCTCAGAAGCACCATTCTTAGAGAATGTACTTAGGAAGATTTCTTCAGGTTTAGCACCGACATCTTCTAAAAGATGTTTAACTCTAGCACTAATGACCTGTGTCTTTCCTGTTCCTGCACCCGCTACAACTCTGTTGTAAGGATGCGTTGTATTGATGGCTGCTAATTGCCCATCATTAAACTTGATTTCCATTTTTTATTTTCCTCCTTAGCCTTAATGGCTTATTCTTCTTCATCTATAACTGTGATAGGAGCTTTCTTGTATTTGCAAATATTGAAGAATTCACAAAACTTACAATTTTCTTCTAATTGCTCTTCTTCTCCTACTCCATTAATAAACTTTTGAATGATCGGACTCATATAGGTATCGATTTCAGCAGTGTTTCCCATGTAATCTCCTTCAAGACTTACGATGTTCCCACTTCCGAAGAATGATTGCTCATTTAAGTTCCATGTTTGGGTATCGGTATCCTTCTTTAGAAAATAGAAAGATGCTGTGATATTTTTGAACCCCATTTGACGACCATACAAAATTGTTGCGTACAATTGAAGATCTCTCTTCATTGCGTTCTTATTGCCTTTTTGTGTTACATTTGGTTTACCAGTTTTATAGTAAACAAATTCCACACGATCTTCGCCATCTATACCTTTAGATACAAACGCTGCATGTGGAGCTACCATAATTGGCTTGAGCTGATCTGATACTGAAACAAGTCGTTTTGCGAAGAAAGATGGAACACGATGTTCATCTCTTAGATATCGCATGACTCTTCTCCAGTCTGCTAATAAAACCTGCATTTTCTGCTGTGGGTTTAAAAAGCCAGCCTCAATGTAACGAGAATTCATGTATTCCATGATATTCCGATCTTCTCTTTCATTATAGCGGAGTGCCTGTTGAATCGTATCGGCACAAATTTCAGCACGCTTATAAAAGGTGCCAGTTGGAACTAATGATTTAATAGAGTCACCAAGAACCCCTTTGAACGTTCTACGCCTTTTACAAGCTCCATATTCTGAAAGTGAGCTTAATCGATCATAATCGATTTTTGTTTGATCACACATTTTATTTTCCTCCTAATTTTACTTGAACACGATCAACTTCTTTAGGCATGATGCACTTTCGTTGTAGACAATGATTTCATCATTTCTAAATCCTACACCGCCGCCTGCATGATACCAAGTTGAATCATATCCTTTTTCTTTGAACATCTGTAGTAATTCTGTTGTCTTTTCTGGAGCACCACCGATGCATCCATTTGGTTCGTATGTATTACCTGTGGCAACACGATAAACGCCCATAATGGAAATCTTGCCATCAATGCCTCTATCTCTTGAATATGTGCTTGAGCAATATCCAGCAGACTTGAGAGGATTGTTAGCAAAATATGAACCATTACCAAATGCCTTACCACAAATACGTGCATTCGGATTTAATAATAGTCCCATCTTGATGATACTAACCCAGTTGCAGTTTGCAGAACCATGGAATAAATCATGCTCAACACTGTTAAACATCCCATTCTTGAGGTATTCTTCATAACGAGCAACCTGATCATGTGGCGTGATGTCATATACTTCAACGACATCAATCTTTCCAGAAAGCTTATACTCCTTAATGGTTCCTTCCATCTCTTCAGGTGTTTCCTTTCGTACAGAGACATTTCCAAATGGACTCTCAAATTTTTCTGTCTTGCTATGTGTTTGTGAAACTAACGCTTCCATAGAAGACACAATTTTGTTTACCCAATCTAGTTTTGCCTCCATCTGTTTGAACAACTCTTCTTCTGTAAGAGGAATCGTTGGAACATGGAAATCCTTGATCTGGAAATTCTTCCCAACCTTTGGTGCTGCAATAGCAATGAAATCGTCAATACATCCATTAAACAATGTAGCGTCTGTTAGATTGCACATCTTGTTGTACAACTTACGTGCAGATGTCACTTGTCGGCGTGTATATGGTGATGAAGAAGAATAGAAATTCATTTCAAAACCACTTTCTGATAACGTCTCTTTTGCAACTTGAATCAGCCATCTGTAAAGCGTAACGGCTTCATCATCTGATGTTTCTTCAACTGTTGGCTTTTTGAAGAATGCAGAAATCTTTGATTCATCTTCATCCTGCTTTAATTCTTCCGTATAATCCTTAAACCCAGCGGCAAGCTTTTGGTAATATCTTAACCAATAAAGTTGCGATGGCTGAGCTTTATGAACCGTACCGTCCTCAAGTCGATCCATTCCCTTTTTACCAATAATACCAGACACGGCACCAATATTAAGTGTACGTGGTCCCATATTATTTGGGTTGAGGTTGTAACGAGAACGCAAATTGGTTTCGGCATCAACGTGCCTTAGCAATTTTTGTTCATATAAGCTCTTTGCTAATCTGAAAGTATCAGCAGTGATACGAATAACGATGTTATCGTCTTCTTCATTTTTGACTCTTTCATAGATTTCTACATGAGCTTCTTTTGTTCCATCTTCGTTTTTAAGATGAATCGAGTTTGGAACTGGAAAATTATCTACGAACAATGTTTCCGCAACCTTTTTCCATAATTCTCCTTCTTCGTTGATACCCGTTGGGAAATCCAACTGATATACTTTTGCTGTTGTTTCCATCGTAACTTTCATTTTATTTTCCTCCTTAATTTACGATATCTTATATATAAAATTTATTCGATGTTTTTTTATTTTCCTCTTTTTTAATATTCTCCATGCTCATCAAATAAATACATATATATATTGCGATAAAAAGACAATAAAAAAAAGAAGGGAATTGCTCCTTCTTCTTTTTTTACTACTCGTAAAAATTGTAATGTGTTCTTGCAAAATAGCGACTTGCCACATAAGTAGAAAATGAGATTAAAGCCATGAAAGATAAGAATGTTGTCATTGTTTCTCCAATTCCAACAAAAATACAGGCTACAAATAGAAGTACAACACCAACCAGTATGCACTTCAAAGCCAATAGAATTAGTTTCATGAATTCTCTCCCTTACTCAACGTTGTACTGTGCGATAGCATAGTATGTCTTTCCTTCATCAAGAGTTCTGATGAGATCTGGCAACGATAATGCTTCGTTGTCAAATAGGAACAAATCTCTTGATTCGTCCATTGTGAATCTAAATTTTCTGCGTAAATCCATGTATTCGATCAGATTTTTACTAGAAAATTCTTCTAGGGAAACCTTTTTCATTTCCTCTAAAACGTTTAAGAATTCTTCATAGTTTTTCTTAAAATAAAGATTCTTATCATTCACAACAAATCCACCGTCTTCTGTACCAGAAATGCCATCCGATTTGATAAGGTTTTCGACAAAAAACTTCTTATCATCGTTATCATCCAATTCAGAATAAGCATCGTGGAACGGTAGGAAATTATCAACAGATTCTGCTGACATTACCTCTTCATCTTTCTGTGATGAAATTAAAACTACTGAAAAAAATATTGACATCTTATTTTCCTCCTTTGCTCTTTTGAGCTTCTCCATGATATCAAATAAATACATATATATTATGTTTGAAACATAAAAAGAAAAAAGGGAGAATACTCCCCTTCTTCTTTTATCCTCTTTTTTCGGACATTGCAATGCTACATATAACAACTAATACAAAGAAAACCGCAGGTTTCATCTTTGTAGTTGATAATATAACATTTACCAAGATAAAGGCAATAATTAGGCATATAGCCAAAACTATCAATCTATCTCTTCTCATTTCTCCACCTCCTTCCCAGAGGTTTACTAATTTTTGCTTAAACTTTAATTGTGAAGTATTTTGATGCAACATAAGCTGCGAAAACTAACACTACCACAAAGCATAGGAATGTTGTAGTGTTTTCACCGATTGCAACAAATGCAATTGCTCCAAGCAACACGAATACTGCCGCCAAGATAAAGTTGTAAGCATATTTTAATAAATTTAACATTTTAATTTTCCTCCTAGCCATTTCGGCTTTTCCCATAATCATCAAATAATTACACTTAAATTATGTCATAAGGAAAGAATAAAAAAAAGAGGGTTTACCCTCTTCTTTTTTGTTCTCGTTACCAAGCAAAGCAAAGCTTAAAATCATAATCTAACAACTTGCAACCTTCATCAAGAATAATTCTTACATTTTCATTGCTCAGCTTTGCGACACTCAAAACGAAGTTCCCAAAATTTGCCGAAAATTTACACTCTTCAACACTTGCAAGCTCTTTAAACTCATCAGGTGCATCTACAACAATGTCATCTGATTCAAATTCTGCAATATACAAATCGCTTAGCTTTACGCTGTAGTGATGACCAGCAATATTTTCAACAGTGTATTCGTTTGCATGCATTATGAAGGATACATCGCCAACAATGATTCTAATCGCTTCGATCTGTAATAACTCTTCAAGATTTTTTGCTGATATTAGTTCTAGTTCTAAATTCATTTTTAATTTTCCTCCTGGGCTTTTGAAGCCTCTCTTTTATAGCGAATTTTGTAGAGAATATCTCCCTTGATGGTACGTCCTCCACTTACCACTGTGGCGTTTTCTTCGAAGAATTTTTTCTCCTGCTTATACAGCTCGCTAACACGCTTTATACCAAGTTTTTTAGCAAAGTGTGCAGCCGTGTTAAGTGCCATGCCTTCTTCATGGTTTTCATTTGTAAAAGCACCAAAGAAATTTGTCGACTTCCCTGGACCTAGCATAGCAGTTGCTAGGTGTGCGTGGATTTCGAAAATGCAAGCAATTTCGCTTGCTTCTTTAGCTTCTTCAGCCGTTAACTTTTGCCCTTTAAAAAATTCTTTTGAAAATAGCTCCTTTGAGCGTCTTTGTAAATCTCCCATTCTACTCATCTTAATTTTCCTCCTTTTAAATGTCGTAAGACACAGAACTGTATGAGCAACCCTCTGTATCTGTGAAAACGTCTTTAGTAACTGTAGCGTGTTCGTTAAAGAATTCTACTTCCTTGGCGTAAATTTCACTAACTTTTTCTTTTCCTAATGTTTTTGCATAATCTTCAGCATAGTTTTTGTAACCGTTAAAGAAGTCTGATCCATAGACTAAACAAGAATGTATCATCGAAATACACCTTATTTCTTCCAGTTCCAATACCTCTTCTGCCGTTAATTTGCGTTCATTAGTAAAAGTAATTTTAAGTAGTTCACGTTCACGCTGTTCTAATCGTTCCATTCTTTTCATTCATTTTCCTCCTATAGCCCTACTGGCTTTTATTTTTTACCTTATTTGGATATTTCTCCATGATCATCAAATAAAGTCATATCTATTATGCGATACGAAAGAAAATAAAAAAGAGGCTTGTTGCCTCTTCTTTTAATACAAATCTACGAGTTCTGCATAAACTTCGTTTCCATCAACGTCTATAATTTTTATTCTTGTTTTATCGCAGTGTTTTTCTAGTATTTCAAGAAGCAAGTTTGCGAGCTTAATTCCATCATCAAAGCTTTTATCGTTTCCATCGATAAATTTATAACGAAGTTCGTACCCCAATTCGCCTTTTACAGCGTATTTTGTCACAAGTATTTCTTCGAGTTTGATTCTTGGGCGAGCATAGTTATTATATGAAACCTCCGATATTCTGTTGATTCCATAGCTTTGTTCTAACAAAAAACGCTGGTCCCTGTAACTTACTTCTATCTCTTTTATTCTTCCTAAAATTTCGCCTTTTCCTATTTCAAATATTAGCATTACATCTGTCATTTTTCTCTCCTTATTTTTTTTATTTTAAATTTTGTTCTAATTGATTTTATTATCTCTCCTTTCTCCACATCATCAAATAAGAACTGTAAATATCTTGTTAGAAAATAAGAAAGAAAAAAAGAGGTTTAAAAAACCTCTCTCTTTTTTTACTTCAGTCCTAGTTCTGTCAAAATCTCTTCTGGAATAGGACGGTAAGTCCATCCATGACCATACTTGTAACCACAAACTGGACATTCTTTTCCAAGTAAGCCAAACTCGCTCTCTGATAGAGAGGTGTGTCCTCGTAAAGTTGTTTCTACTTCACGAAGCTTGTATCCTTCTGGGATATTTTCCTTTGCTTCATCCGCATTTAAGAAGAATTTCTTGATAGAATACTTCATAGTATACAGCTCTCGTTGATCTTGAGAAAGTGCAACTGTTCCGTTTTGAGTCAATTCCTTCTTAATAAAGTCTTCTACCCCTCTTTGTTTTACGATGGTGTCATGTGTCATCGTATATTCAACCTTATAAAGTGGTTGACTTGCAAGTTTACGGATACCAGCTTCTTCTTGGTGGATGCATTCTGCATGCATATCGTTTAAATGATATTCCTTCCAAATATCTAAAATTCTCTTTAGATCATCAGAAGCTGCTTCATAATCGATATCCATATCGACCTGTCCAAAAGCAATTGGATCCTTTCTGTAGCCATTTACATACTTATATGTATCGTACAATGCACCAGAAATCGAAAGAACAAGTTCTCCCTTATTGTTGTCTCTAGTTTCAATCTCCAGAACAACTTTTACAGTTTTGCCAAAACGGGTTTTAACATCGTAGAACTTCTTTGTTGTTTTGTTTAGTGTTTTCATTTAATTTTCCTCCTATAGCCTTACTGGCGTTCTCCATGTTATCAAATGAATCATATTTATTATGTGAGAAATAAGAAATAAAAAAAGACGAGATAATTCCCGTCTTCATTTTTTAACAATCTTCTCAATAAAATCAGCTTCCATGATTTCTTTATCTGTATTTAGATCACAAACAGTGAATACTTGACCATTGTCAATGGCGGTAGCAAATAACTCTTTGTGTTTCTTTACAAAGTCATGAATTTCATACAAATGAGAAAATGACATCGCATCTTCCTTGTCTTGTACGAATAATACATCTGGCTGATTTTCTTTTCCTGATCTAGCACTGAGGACAGTGTTAGATGATGATTTAATATAATTTGTCATTTTAATTTTTCTCCTTTTTACCAATGAATGATAAAATTTTTGTTTTTCTTATCGCAATCAACCTTAAATCCCTTATCTAAATAATGTAATAACAAGCGATTTGTGCTGAAAGCGTCTAATGAAGTATCGTTCCAAACCAATCGTTGATGGCATCCTTTATCACAAATATATGGTAAAGCAATATATGTACGCTTGTATGAAGCCTCTTCTATGAGTTCGTTAACCATTACAAGAATACGCCATAAACTTGGGCAAACCTTCTTTGATCCAAGGTTATTTCTAGCAGTCTTCGCAGTAATCATCTTAGAAACCTCTCTCGATGATCTCAGCAGCAGCAGAACCTACATCGTTCCACTTACACTGATGGTTTGGACCTCCAGTCCAGTCTGTAGCATGAGCCATATATCGGATCAATACATGCGTATTTTGGTTCCAACCAAAATATCTAACGTCTGATATTGACACATAAACAAATCTTTCACCATTTGTTAATACAGCAGAGAAACAATAATGGTTTTTTGCGAAGAAATGTAAGATTAATCCATTTTCTGCTGCCATCTTCTTTAGATCTGAACGACAATCTCTTTGGAATTGTAGATAATCATTGCCTGCGTAGCATCCAGTTGAGAAATGGTGCTGAAACCATTTCTGTGTTGTTGCTTTTAATTTTGTTGTCATTTTTATTTTCCTCCTAATTTTGTTTAAAAAATGATTTGTTTTTCAAAGTGGTCGTAAATGATAGCGTCAATATTATCCCAATATGTACAGTTGCAATCATAATCGCCTTCAAAGGCATATCGCTTAGCACATTCTTCAATATCGTTATCACTATATTCCAACCATGAGAAATTATCCTTGATTCTGCTGATGATATCTTCTTTTAGATGATTAACCCACAACTTTCTATAGATATAATCCAAAGTTGAATAGCTTAATTCTGTAAGAAGCTTATCGAGTTTTGCTCTGTTTGTACGATCAAGTTTGTCAATTTCTTTTGCTACTTCTGTGATTTCCATTTTAATTTTCCTCCTAATATGCAATTGAATCCATAATGTTTCTTACAAAAGAAACACATTTTAATAATCCTTTATGATCACAAGTGAAACTCTTCTTTTTATATTCATCATCGTATTCTGCTTCTACAGTCATAATACCTGTATCAATACAATAATCTAATGAGATCTCACCATCACCATAAAGGTTGGAAAATTTATATTCTCCATATTCGTTATCTTCGTCCATTAATTCTAATAGACCATCTAACGAGTCTTTTAATTCTTCTAAAAACATTCTTATTTTCCTCCTAATTTTGTAATATTTCCATTTTTGCATGTTCGATATCCAGCCTTTTCAAGCATGGCATCATCTAACCAGAGAAAATCTTCTGGTTTTGCACAAGAAATTTCACGAGTCATGAACTGAATCGCTTCTTCTGTACTTCTTTCTTCTTTGTACGAATCTGTTTCAAGAATGAAACTGTCCATATACAGATAGTAAGACAACGTTGTTAGATCCCACTCAAACCAAATGTAATGCTTGCCATCTGGTGTTGTTTTGGATGCCAATACAACATGTGATGCATCTGGATAAATAGTAGAAAAATCTTCAGCAGTTTCAGAATTGGAACTTGTACGAGAATTTCTCTTTCTATATTCCATAATTTCTTCTAGCATCTTTTGATACTGTGGGATCAAAGTAATATCCTTCTTTTCCATAACTATCCCTCCAAGATATCCTGTAAGAAATAGTAATCGAGAACATCAAGCGTTACTAGCTTACTAGCAACCTTTGTCTTGATCAGAAGATGATCGTTTTCTCTCACCCAAGTATCGAAGCGATCTGCTTCCTTTTTGATGTACAAGTGAACATCATCTTCATGGTTGAAGATCAATGCCTTATCTACATCCTTTACAAATGAATTGTCCTTGGCTAAAAAACCTTGGTTCTCTGGTAATGAAACAACAAATTTTAACATTTTATTTTCCTCCTTATATGTTGTTTTATATATATCACCTTTAATTTTATTAGATTCTCCATGATCATCAAATTAAAGTACAATTATATTCTGCTATAAAAACAATAATAAAAAACGATGTACTATATAACATCGTTTTCTTGTCTTGTCCGATAGAAGTTTGAAATAATATCATCTTCCATCTCTAATAAGTTCTGTATCACTTGATATGCTCTTGTATACAAACATGGGTAATGAAATTCTAAGTTATCACTTCTAACACATGTGAAATACTTATCCTCATAATATATCCTATATTTATATTTTTTTAGCAATAATCTTACAAATGGAGTCTTTTCTGAATCTTCATATTCAAGACCTAACATTGTAATGCAATCAAGCAACTGTAATTTTTCTAACTCAGCCTTAATTTCATCTTCTACTTTTTTGATTCCTACAATTTGCAATACTTCATTACAACTTTCTGATATCTTTGTACGCCTTGAGATATGATGAATATCTTTTATCTTGCTTGCTTCTTCATAGAACTGGTTTGTTTCAATAAACTTACTGGCACTTCTGAATCTTTTCATTATCTAAAATATATCTAGCCTGCATAGAAGATGTATGGGCAAGCACAAGTAATGGGGAACTTTCCATAGCATTATAATATGCTGCAACTTCAGCTCCAGCCTGCGGAACAACATTCATCCAACGAATAGCCAGCATCTCATCATCTGTTAATACAACGCCATTGTTTGCAAGAATCATTAGTGCCTTGACTCCAGTTCCAAGAGGGACTCCATTATCTTCGATCTTGTAAAATGTTTCTGACTTCCAAACAAACTGTCCTTTGTTATCTGATTTAACGTTATCATTCATTGCAAGTGCTGCCTGAATATCCATCTGATCATAGCTTTTAACATTCTTTGTATCTTCGATATAGAAATTGATATAGTCTACCCATGATAATAATGAGACGATAGCAATCGTTGACATGTTTACAGTTGCGTTTCTTACACTGCCATTTTCTAATGTTGTGTTATAGTTTGTATAGTTTTTGAATGAACCTCCAAAGGTCTTTGCCATCACCTTAAATGTGTTGATTGCATGTTGGCATAATCCACCTTTTTCACTTAGAATCCCATCTCTTGTTAATGGAGCTGTGAAAAAGTCTGTTGATAATAAATACCCTAATAATTGCTGTCCAATTCTTGGGGCAATATATTGATTATAAAAGCCGATAAACGTTTGTTTATTCTTCTCTATAAGTTCTGCATTTAACATAATTGTCTCCCTTCTATCTCTTTGATTTCTTCCAAATTTTTGTTCATTACATCTTGTAAGACAATTGGTAACTGATACATTTCAAAGTCTTCTTGTCCAACAATTCCGTCTGGAGTTGCGACAAATAATGTAGCAAAGTTTTTGTTGTTCGGTTCTAATCTGTGATCAACAACACTTGGTATTACTCCTATTTTTGGAACGATAACTGGTATTGATTCGATTTCATCGAGTGGTGTATAAATAACTTTTATAACGTCATGATTGATAAATGTAACTACGGTGTTACTGTTTATTTTTTGAAGTGACTTGATTCCTACCGACATGATTCTTCTACTGCCTCTTTCACTTCTTTGGTGATCACGGCATAACTTAAAAGTTCTACCTTATCTAATTCGTCGCATGTACTAGGTACGCATAAAATATATCCAGTTTCTGCAAATGGAGATTCCTGTAACTGAGCAACATCATAATAGACATCCTCTCCACTTCTGTATGCAACCAGCAATGTTTCACTTTCATCGACTAGATCATCAATAATCTGCTGTACGTTATCTTGATAGTTTTTACCATTTAATTTGTTCCATTTCATATTCTTCATCCTCTTTCTTTCTTGTGAATCTCTTATTTCCTTCCTTCTTTTTACGTCTTTATTATAACATATAACAGTATATATAACAAGAAAAGAATAGAGTATTTCTATTCTTTTGATATATGTTTTTTAATGTCCATGTAATCTTCTACAACTTTTTCTTTTTCCATAATCTCGGCTCTAAGAGCATCCATTTCTTCATTTATCTCTGTAATCTGCTTTTTAATTTTTTCTTTTTCAATGGACTCAGTTTGCAGTTCTTCAATTCTTCTTTGTAGCATCTTTATTTTGGGTTCAAGGTTGATCATCCAGATATTTTTGTCGGATAACATTTGACTGAAATCACTAATCTCTTTTTGGATCCTTTCAATTTCTTCTGAACCCTTCGTAGCAAGCTTGTATTCTTGTGTTTTCTTGATATCTTCAGATGTTTTTGCCTTGATTGTAAATTGTGCATAGGAATATTCACCATAACCATCGTTATGTCGAGCAAGAGAACTCAGGATAACATCGTAAAGCGTATATGTATTTTCCATAATCTTTTTCGCAAACAAAACATTATTCGTTGAGTCCTCTAAATATATCATTACACCATCAGATATTGGTTGTGCACTGGTTTCAAGGTTTATATCATCCTCACTCAAACCTGTGACATCCATTATGACTGGACATAAATCATGTTTTGCTAATACTGTTATTAGTTCCTTTATTTTGTTTCTGTTCATTTCTAATAATATACCTTCCTATTTTTGGGGATAGAATTTTGTGATATCCATATTGTTAAACACGACGCCCTCTTTTAATAATTGCGAACGTAATTCATCAAGCGTTTCATTCAATTCTAATAAATTTTGTTTAATCTTTCGTCTTTCTTTTTCTTTTTCTTTGTCTAAGAATTTTAGTTGACCAACTTTGCTTATCGCTTCTTGAACCTTTAGTCTGATTCCTGTTATTCTATTTTCAACATTTTGAAATTGAGATTTTTGCTTTTCTACTTCTTCTTTAAATCCCTTTATTTCTTCTGCTTTTTCTGTAGCAAGCTTATATTCAGGAGAATCTGTTATTTCTTCCAGTGTTTTTCTTTTTAATACAATTGTGGCTTTGCATTCGGTGACGTGATAACTCATTTCTTCAACAGTATCAAGAATAAAATCAAAATCTGTATAGACACTTTCAAGCATTATTTTGAATTCAATGACATCTTTTAACGACGCAAAGACTAGAATTTTTGCTCCGTCAAATATTTCTTGTTCACAATATTTACCTTTTAGGCTATTATGACTTACAATATTACTGAATCTTGAGAAATCAGCGACGAGTGGGCAAACACCCCGCTCCTTTTCTTTCCTTAAATAATTTTTATCCATGTTTATTTACCTCTTCTTTCTTTTTCTTCTTTTTACCTTTATAGACTTCTTCTAATTCTTCATGTTCTCTATATTCTGCAACAAGAAAGTTCCCGATGTTATTCTTGATGCATTCTTCTGCTAATAGCTCTGCCTGTTTAAATAACTCTGGATTATCTAGCATCTCTTCAACATACTTGTTAATTCCAGATTGGCTCTGACCGATCAAATCACCAGTTCCACGTTGATGAAGATCTGCTTCGGCAATTTCAAAGCCGTCATTGGTACTTACCATTGTTTGTAGTCTTTCGTTTGAGACATCCTCAGCAATCATATAACAATAAGATTGATATGATGATCTGCCTACACGACCTCTTAACTGATGTAAGGTTGCGAGTCCAAACCTATTTGCCTGCTCGATAACCATGACAGTCGCAGATGGAACATTTACACCAACTTCTATTACAGTTGTAGAAATTAGAATATCACAAGTGTGATTATTACTATCTGCAAAAGCTGATATTGTCTTGGCAACATCTGTTGACTTCATTTTTCCGTTTACAACTCCTACGCCAATACCTCTAGGAGTGAAAAAATCTCTGTATAACTTACTCATCTGCTCAATGCTGACAATATCTGTATTGTCATTATCTTCAATTGCAGGACAAACGACATAGCATTGATGACCAGCTTGGATCTGTTCTAGTATAAGATTGAACACCTCGTTGTGTTCATCTGAAACCTTCGTGATGATCGGGAGTCTTCCTGCTGGTTTTCGTGTGATCAGCTTAATTTCTTTTCCTTGTCCATATAAAACATTTGCCATTGTACGTGGAATTGGAGTGGCAGACATAGAGA
>ERZ773074.297-NODE-297-length-22206-cov-54.414248_pt1 | contig 22206 bp, 15 predicted proteins | sample MGYA00580615_ERZ773074 | MGnify/ENA primary metagenome ERZ773074 (study PRJEB29015, sample SAMEA2738126) | human oral metagenome | biome: human oral; feature: human-associated habitat; material: saliva | place: China | collected 2160 ...
CCGCCTGGGTTGCACTCTCAGGTAGGCCGCCCGGCCTCGTCTTTACCTTCACGATCGGCCACATCATCACGTTCATGTTCTGGTTTGCTCTCGTGTCGTGGTCGGGCACCGTGACCTCCGCGATCGAACGAGCCCTCAAAGCCGAGGAGCAGGCGCGCCTGGAGAGGGAACTGCAGGTGAGCATTAATTCGGCCATGGCGGTCAAGCTCGCCGACGTGTCCGTTCGCGCGCGCAGGACCCTCGAGGCGCTCCGGGATGAAGAAGTGACACCTGAGATCGCCATGGAGGCGCGCCTGCTCGAGGCGGAGCTGCGCGACGAGATCCGCGCTCCCTTCTTCACCGGAACCGCCGTCGTGGAAGCGGCGCGTCGCGCGCGAGGACGAGGGGTCGAGGTCCTCCTGCTCGATGACCGCGGAGGCGAAGGTGTGCGTGGAACCGGGGAAGGGGACGACGACGCACTGTGTTCGCTCATCGTTGAGCGCGCCAGCACTGCCCTCGACGAGGCCGTGGCCGGGCGCGTCGTCGTGCGGATGTGTCCCGCGGGCAGACGGTGGGCCGCGACGATCCTCACCGACGCGGGGCTGGCCGTCGTGGAATCGAAGGCGGCATCGACGAGCGTCTGTTGAGTGGGGAAGCCTCGTTCCATCGCTGAAGCGCTACACAGTTACTGTGTATAACTTATGATATTTGCGACACTGTGGGGTGTGCGTTGGGGGATACTGGAAGTGTCCTCTGACGGAGGGCGATTCTTTCACATCACAACACAGGTATTAGGAGTCTGACATGACGCGATGGAAGAAGGCGGTCGGCGTCGTAGCGGCCGTCATGGTTGTGGTCTCGCTGACGGCGTGCTCTGGATCAACGAGGACCAAGGGGGGTGACACGACCTGCGGGGAGTATTTGACGATGTCCTCTGACGATCAATATGAGGCGGTCAAGGACCTCCTGTCGGAGAAGGGGAAGACTCCTTCAAAAGCCATGATTCAGCTGAGTGTCAGTTCAGCGAAGCTCTTTTGTGTGACGGCGGGCGACGATCAGTCCAAGATTCGCGAGATCAACGGATAGGTGGCGCGCCTTCCCACTCATTCACCTTGATGTGCGGACGAGTGAACGTGGCTGTGGGGGCCACCCATTGGGTGGCCCCCACGTATGTCGTGCCTCGTGCGTTGGCTACTTGTCGATATGGCGATCGAGCCAGGCTTTGAGATCCGGGTAAATCGACGGATTTTTCGACAGCGCCAACCACAGGTCAGGCCTCGTCCGAGCGATCTCCGCCTGGACATCCCACGGCGTCGCCGGATCTATCGCGTCGGCGGCAGTGAATCGGCTTCCCGGAGAGACGGCAGCGCGCGTCATGTCGAGGTCATCATCGTCGTAGGCGTCGGCCGAGGCCTGCTGAGGCTGAGCGATGTCCGGTGCCTGTTGGGGCGCCGAGACCTGCTGGGGTTCGGGGGCTTGCTGGGGCGCCGAGACCTGCTGGGGCTCCGGGGCTTGCTGCAGGGCAGGTGCGGGCGAAGTGAGCGGGCCAACCGAGAACGGCTGATTGACCGGGGCGTCCTCGCTGGAGGAGGTGAGAGGGCCAATCGAGATCGGGCGGTTAAGCTCTTCGGCCGCGCTCTGGCGCGGTGCAGGGGCTTCCGGGGCCGGAGGCATCGACGGCGCAACCGCTGTCGGCGTGGGAGCCACTGCGGAGGGCGCGACGGAGGCGGGCGTGTGCACCTGCTGAGCCACGGCCTCGTTCGTGAGAGGCTGTGCAACGTTGGCCGCCTGGGGCTGCGAGAACGCCGGTGCCGCGGGCGTCGTCAGAGCGCTCGGCGCCACTTGAGCGGCGGTGGTGGCCTGCGCAACCCACGCCTGGTAGGCCTGCGCCTCCTGAGCGTTGGCGGCGGGCGGGCGCTTCCACGGCTCGGGGTCCTCGGCGGCGAGGGGATCGGGCAGCGCCGCCGGCCCGAAGAAATCCAAGGCCAGGACCGCTACCGCACCACCAACGATGAACAGCGACGGAAGGAGCCTGTGATCCTCGTCGGCCAGCAGGAAAAACCACGGCAAGCCGATGGCGAGCACCGCCAGTGCGATGAAGTGTGGGGTGGTGTGTTTCATTTCCACTTCACCTTTCCTTGTTCACTGATGATCTCGCAGTACGGGTCACATGCCCTCATCGCCCTGATGACGCGCCGTTCCAGATTGGCTAGGCTCCTGGCCTCGGGCACCAGACCGTTGAACTGCAATGCTTGGACGACGCTCCACAGGAGCTGCGTGCCTTCTTTGTCGGTGAGCAGCGTTGCAGACCACTGCGTGAAGGTCAGGCGGCCCTTCGATTGGAAAATGAGACCGGTGGGATCGTCCGAGCGCCATTTGAAGATGCTGGCGGGCCACCACAGTGGGGCCTTTTCGCTGGCCGGGACGTCGATTGCCTCCCACGCAGCCTCAAGGAGTGCGTGAGCAGACACTGATTTCGGGGTGATGAGGTGTGTTCTGCCCACCGCCCCCTCGCCCTCGCGGTGCGCTTTCCGGAAAATCAGCTGGGTGATCTTCGCGGAGATTTCCTGACGCAGCCGTATCCACCCGTAATAGAGGAAGCCGCAAGCGATGAGAATGATGATTGCTATCGCCGTGGTCATGATGTGTTCTCCTAGTTGGCGATGAGTGCCTTGATGAGCGCAGGCAGTCGTGACGGTTCAGCGGTGGAGAAAAGCGTTTTCTCGACGACCAGCCCTTCGCCCTCGCGGTGCACGGCTGAGACAACGTCTGTGATTTGGAATCCGCGGGAGACTTCTCCCCGGTAATCGAGAACAACGAAGCCGGAGGCGTCGGTTCCGAGCGATTCGTCAATGAAACTCATGCACGTCGATTCAAGGACCTCGGCCACCGCATCCGACGTAAGGTGGTCGATGCGGTGGATGCCCATCGGCATGCGCAGGTCGCTGAGCCACATCTCGCTGTCGTTCGTCAGAATGAACAGCTGGAGGTCTGGAGTCGCCAGCTCTCCGTCGGTGGTGATGTAGAGGGTCGCGATCCTGCGCGTCGCGCTGCCGTAGCCCGCAATCACTTCTAGGTCGGGATGGGGGCCTTCCTCCGTTGCCAGTCCACGGACCAGAAGAGAACGAATTCCTCGTATGTCCGCATCGTCTCGCGATTCCGTCGGAACGGTCATGAGCGGCCAATTCCATCCGTCCTTGATTTGGCCGATGGTGACCAGTTCATCGTCTGTGAGTAGGATTGTCATCGTCCGTACCTATCTCGTGTATCTTTAATGGCTTTTGTAATAATGTTCCAAGCGCCTTTGGCGTATTGAATCTTCCTTCCAATGGGATCGCTCTTTCGTTTCTCCCCACTGGACTCAACTAACGCATCCCATACGGTGACGCCTTTCGGCCACGGACCGCTCATCTTGACGCGTGCGCTCTCTTCTCCGACTGCTTTCCACCACTTCAACGCTTGGGCACCCCACTTGATGGGTGCAGGGGCCTTCTTGGTGACCTTTGCAAGCAAATCCACTCCAGTCGAGAACTTTTCGTAATTGCTCCCGCCCCTCATAGCCTCGATAAACTTGTTTGCATCTTTGAGAGGGCCGACATTTCCCGCCTTCGCGAGGATGTCTTTAAGTCCCGTTCCGCTCGTATTCGTGGGAAGAATCGAATCAGACAGGGCCCTCGGAGAACCTGTGAACACAGGGTGGGTACCGTTATGGGAACCTCCCGCGGAGGCACCACCTCCCGCAGAACCTCCCCCCTGTGCGGATGCCCGTTCCTGTTCGTTGGCGTTGCGGGTCAACGAGTCCGCACTCTTGCGCAGTGCTTCAACAACCTGACGGACTTTCGGGGCGAGGTCCGATTGCCACTGGTTTCGGAAGCTGTCGGCGTCGGCACCTTTCCAGGGGCTTTCGGTAATCTGCCGGGAGATGCCCTGGGTGATGGTGGACTCCAGATACTCCGCCTTCTGGCGGAAGGTTTGCGCTGCCTTGCGTAGCTGCTCAACGTCTGCACCGACGGCTGCCATGACGATTCCTTTTGATTAGTCGATCATTCTTGTATGTCTGATGAACGGGCATCACACTGAGATGATGGGGCCCCGAAACTGTCGGTGACGGAGCCCCATCCGGAGGATCACCTGTTCGCAACCTCTTGCTGCTCGCGAGCGTTCCGCGAGGCACTCTGGCTCGCTTGCTTGAGAGACTCCGAGACCTGGCGCAGCTTCTGGGACAGGGAAGAAGTCCAGTCGTTGCGGAACTGGTCAGCGTCCGGTCCCTTCCATTCCGTCGACTGCAGCGTGCTGTTCAGCGTGCTGATCATGTTGGTGATGTCCGTTGCCTTCTGGTCCAGCTGGCGCGACAGGTTCTGTACCTGTTCCACATCCATACCGAGGAATGCCATCAGAGTCTCCTTTGTGTTGTGCCCCGCCGTGGTCGGCGGAGTCTTTGTGGGTTTCCCCTCGTTATTGATTTTGGCAATACTGATAGTTACTGGCAATGGGGACTAGTCCCCATGCGATGTCAGATGCGGGGGACCTGGACTTTCCAGATCTTTCCGTTCTGTGTAAAGAATCCTCGGCCAGGACTCATCTCGCGTCCGGGCAAACCGGGAACCGACGTGCCGACAACCCCATCGCCATCCCCGAACGAGGGGCACAGAACCAAGCCTGCGCGCCCGCCTCGCATCAACTGGCCGAGCGAACCTGAACGTGACCACCCAGGCAGGTCCGCCTCGGCGATGACGAGATGCCCGTTCTGCTTGGCCTTGACGATGGCTGCCTGTAATGTGTCTGCGGCGTTGTAGTCGAAATCCCCAGCCCCCTCAATGACGAGAACCACTCCCGGGGCATCCTCAGGGGCTGGAGCCTGGAAGAAGGGCTCCGACGCGGTCAACAATTCAGCAACGGCATCAGCGCCGCGAGCGGTCGACTCCCACACCGGATCCTCCGCCAGCGCGGAGCGCCCGGATGATGCGTGCAGGAACCGCGAGTACGGGTACGTTGCATGGAGGGTATGGACCAACCACGCCAGCGCGTTGGAGCGGCCGGTCTGTGGGCCTCCACCGATAGCGAGCGTGCCGACAGCCCTGAATGAGAGGGGCGCGAGGGCCTCCGCCTCCATACCAATGACCGGGTACCCATTGAGCGAGGCGGGGATCGAATCGGCTGTGACCAGGGTGGGAAGGGAACCGATCGGCGTCGGTCGAACCCGGTTGCGCAGCACACCGATCGACGCGATTTCTTCCATCATGCGGGCTTGGGCGAGGGGATTGACGTTGCTGCCCAGAACAGCCAACTGCAGCACGTTGGGGTTGCCGACCTGCATGGCGCGTCCGGGGGGACTCGTGGGGGTGAGCACGTCCTTGGGGAGGCCGAGGTTGAGGTAGGACTCCTCATCGGTCATTCGTAGGACGATCTTGCGCTGGAAGTTTGAGGCGAGAGAGGTCGGGATCGCCTGCGTGCGATCCGCGGTGACAGCGACGTGGACGCCGACTGCGCGACCGTCGAGGAGGATCTGCTGGAAGCGGGTCCAGAGCCGTGCCTTGGCGGTGGTGGACTGGTACTCCTCGCTGAAAGCGCCGATCCCGTCGACGAGAAGGAGCAGGCGAGGCTCGTCTTTCTTGCCGGAAATCTTTCGGTAGAAGGTCAAGTCGGAAGCGCGTACTTTCGAATATCGGCTTGCCCTGTCGTCGACAATGGAGCCGATCAAGGTGAGCAGACGCGTGACGCGTTCCTCGTCGTCCCCGGGAACGACGTCACCGACGTGCGGCATGGCCTTGATCATGTCGAGGCCGCCGCCCGCGAAGTCGAGTCCGTACACCTCAACAGGTCCGGAACTAGGAGTGATCGCTGCCGCGACGGCCAGCGATCGGAGCGCTTGCGTCTTGCCGGAACCCGATGCTCCGTAGTAGGCGATATTGCCTTCCTTATCAGGCAAAAAATACTCGGTGATCTGATCCTGCTCGGCGGGTGCGTCAAGAACACCGAGGACCAGCTCGGAGTCACGTCGCTGCTTGAGTTCCGAAATGTCGTAGGTGGGCGCAAGCTCGGACAGCCAAGGCTTACGCGGCTGCGGGATGCCAGCCATCGCGGCGGCACTCTTGAGGGTTGCGACGACGCGCTGAATATCCGTGGCGACGTCGTCGCCTGGGCGGGGGAGCTTCGGTGTGTGCCACTTAGGAGTCAGACCAAACCCGAGCTGCTCCACCTCGACGGAGACGGTCTTGACGTCCTCAACTGTTTTCGCCCCCGGGTAACCGCTCTGAAACACGGAAATACGTCCGGGACCGGTCTTTGCGGCGGCGCGGCCGGGCGCAGACTGGGGGAAGTGAGCAGCCATGGCATCCCCGAGAACGTCCTGAGAGTCGTCCGTGTCCGCCATGCGCAAAGCAACGCGCAGGTTTGTGTTCGCTCGAAGGTTCTCCTTGATCACTCCCGAGGGGCGCTGTGTCGCGAGGATGAGGTGCAAGCCAAGGGAACGCCCGCGCTGGGCGACGTCGACGACGCCGTCGACGAACTCAGGGACCTCATTGACTAGAGCCGCGAACTCGTCGACGACAATGATCAGGGACGGCGGGCAATCGGGGTCGCCGGACTTCTCCAGGGTGACGAGGTCCTTGGCTCCCTTGCTGTTGAGCAGCCTCTCTCGGTAGGTGAGTTCTGCGCGCAGTGATGTGAGGGCCCGTCGGACGAGGAACGGGGAGAGGTCCGTGACCAGGCCGACGAAGTGCGGGAGTTCCGTGCATTGTCCGAAGGCTGAGCCGCCCTTGTAATCGACGAAGAGGAAAGACAAGCGGTCGGGGGAGAGCGTCTGAGCCATGCCGAGTACCCACGCTTGGAGAAACTCGGACTTACCGGCACCCGTCGTACCGCCAACTAGGGCGTGTGGCCCCTGGGTACGCAGGTCGAGATGCAGTGGGGCCCCGGCTCCCATACCCACCAACGCCGCCATGGACATCTCCGGGACTGGTGTGTGGAGGGCCCCGGGTGTGCGGTCGATGATCGAATGGGAGGCACGCCAGTGCTCGATGACTGCCTCTGGGTTATCCGCGAGTTCCTTGCCGGTGAGGGTCACGTATGAGATCGCGCCGGGCAGATCTGAGTCGTCGTCAACAGGTACTCCGCCGTCGATAACAGGTGCGAGCGAGCGGGCGAGGCGGATGATGTCCTGTCGGCCGACGCGGTCCACAACGATGCCGGACAGGACACGGGAACCGGAAACATCGCCGATTGATGCGGTTCGTTCCTCAACAGCGACGAATGAACGGCATGCTGCGGGAAGATCGGCAAAATTGGAGGCGCTCCAGACGAAGTAGATCCCGTGATCGGGGCCGAGTTCGGCAATGCGGTTGAGGCGGGCGATGTCGGTGGTAGCGTCGTCGACGAAAACGATAACGGCGGGGATGATGTTCGGATAAGAGACCCCAGCATCGAGTGGTGTTCCGCTTTCTCGAGGTGACCGTGACGGGGAATCCGATGATGCGCTCTGCCCCTGACTGATTCGGGCCTCAAGCAGTCCTTCCAACGCCTCGAGAAGCAAGGCACATGAAGGAGAATCTGCCGCGAGGTGAATAGATGAGCCGAGCGGTGAATGCGGGGACGCTGCATGAGGGAGCCATTCGAGCCAATCCCAGACACCCACACGTGAGTTGGACGTCATGCACACTGTGACGACCTCGGCCGGGGAGTATTCAGCGGCGATCTGGGCACCGATTGCCATCTGGACCTGTTCGAGCCAGTTGCCTGCACCACATAGTCCCAGGCTCCCAGCGGCACGTAGATCCGCGACAACGGGGACATCGGAGATCGTCGAAAACTCTGCGCGTAGCTGTCGAACACGCTCGAGGCAGTCAGGCAATCCCTTCCGATTCCCATGATCTTCGAACTCTGCTTTCGACAGATCGGTGCCGATCCCCAGGCGGAGTTTGAGGAACTCCGGATGCTCGGGTCGGCGCAACCACAGGGAACCATCCCTGCGCAGAGCGCCCGCGATCACCTGATCGATCGGGGGGAATTGCGAGTGGCGGGCCTCCCGATCAGCGTCTTGGTGCTCTTGAAGTTCCTCGCGGATTGCCTTCAACGCCTGATCAAAGTGCAGTCGCTCCATCTCCACAGCCTTCTTGGCCTGGCGCTTTTGATCCCATGATGAACCGATCATCATCAGCGGGCTGAGGGCGACGAAGAGCACCGAATAGAGCTGTCGGGTAATTGCAAACATGACGGCACCCATCACCAAGGGCATCAGCAGAGCAATCACGGGGAAGCGGGTGGGTCCGGGTTCTTCAGGCAGTTCTGGCAGCTTGAATCGGCGGGTTCCGACCCGGGGGAGCACTTGAGGGGGACGGATAAATGCAATGTCGGTGGATTCGCCAGCGGACTCGGGTTGCCGTGTTTGGATCAGCTGGATCTGCGTGTCGCCCAGGGTCACGATGTCGTCCGCTTTGACCCTCGCCTTGTGCACACGCTGGTCGCCGAGGATAGTGCCGTTGGCTGAGTTGAGGTCTCGTATCTCGATCCCCGATCCGACGGTGATACGCGCGTGTTTCTTCGATACACGGGGGTCAGCGAGGGTGATCGCGCAGGATGGAGAACGCCCAATAACCGTGCCGCCGAAGGCCAAGGGAACACGCATGCCTTTGTCGGGGCCGGCGAGGATCCGCAGCTCGCCCGCAACTCCGCCCGTGGGGACCGAACCATCGGTGGAAGCGATGTCGATGAGGGAACCCGAATGGAGGACAGTCTCAGTCACGAATGCTGTCGAAGGCAACACAGACACGACTCGTCCACCGATGGGATCGAGAATTCTCAGGGTGACCGACTCGGGATCGATCGCCGGAGCGGCACCCTCCGGACCTGCGGCAGCGAGGACGGCAGCAACATCTCCGACCGTCGCCGTTGCATCGGTGGTGACCAGCAGGTCGATATCCTCGCGGGTACGCCCGCGCAGTGTCAGTTTGATCTTCATCGCCGGTCCTTTCCGGTGAGTGCATCGGGTGTGCTGTTGCGTCGTTTCTCATCGTCGAGCAGATACAGGTCGCTGCTGGAGACCAGCCGCGCCGCGACCGCGTATTCGACCAGCCTGACGCGCCTGTGTGTCGCCAAGGACCCCGGCCTGCCCCGCATGCCGGGCACGCCCATCCGGTCGAGCTTGTCGGCGACGTTGTCGAGCTTTCGGTTGAAGCGGGTGATCGGCCACCCCAGCCGCGCAGCAGCCTCGGCATTGCGCGGGATATCGGTCGCGCCGGAACCTGCTTGCGTTAGCCAGGGTTCGCACAGCGCCAGGATCAGCAGGTACTGCGACGGCGTGAAACGTGCTTCCCCGACCGTGGCCTCGCCGGTGTCGGCGGCGGGGGCGGAGTAGCTGCGGAATGTCGTCCCGCGCACGGTGATGGAGAACTCGTAGGTCGTCGGCCCGGCGGCGAATACGACGACGGCCGACTCGAAGACCAGGGGGATGCGCGCCCCGGGCCCGACCCGAGCCTGCATGGACCCCGAGGCGTCGGCGACGGTGACCGCGATCCGCGACCCAATGTTGTCCAGCCACCACAGGCCGTCGTGGCAGCTGATCCGCACAAGCCTGCGGTGCAGGTAGGGGTTGTCGTCGATGCACAGGTCGGCCTCGCGGCCAATGAGGAACTCCTGATCGGCGCGAACCTCGTAGATTTCGCCGCAGTAGTCGATGACCGCGGATACGTCCTCGGTGGACTTCGGTTGGATACTCTCCGCACTCATGGCGTCTCCACACATTCGATGGCCTCGTTCGAGGAGCGCCCGTCCGAGTTGCGCACGGCGACCGACAGGCAGGTGCGCCCCGGTACAACCGGAACGGTGACCGTCGTCTCCTTCGTCTGGCGCACAGGGTGGTCCTCCTTGGGGTCCTCGACGTGGTAGAGGTACGTCGTCCCGGTGCCGACCGCGTCCCACGTGAAGGTGACCCCCTCAGGGGTGACCGTGCCCGCCAGACCGGTAATCGATGCGTTCGCGTTGGCGGAGGGCAGCCCGTCGAGTGGAGGCGCATCAGGCGAGGACTGGGCCGGAGCCACCGTGCTTCCTTCGCCGCGCAGCACCGTCCACACGCCGAAGGCGACGCCGCTCACGAGGAGAAGCACGAGCAGGAACCCAGCCACGACCGAGCCGAAGCCCCTGGAGGGAGCCTCCTCGGCCTCGTCCGTCTCAGAGGCCCGAGGTGCGTCCTCACGCGTGGACACCGCGTTCGCGGGACCGCTCTGCGGCGCGCTTGCCGGAGCCGGGGCCGGGTCCACCTTCGCCAGGACGGCGACCGTGCGGTCGTCCTCCTCGTCAGGGACGGACGAGGCCGGGGCTGGGGCGTGGGAAGAAAACACGGCGATGGGCGCCGCGCAGGTCTCGTCCCCCTCCTCATCCTCAAAGGTCCCGGTGGGCGCTTCCACCCCCATGGCCTCGAAGGGCGTGGGCGTCAGGCGCAGCGAAGACTGCACGTTTTGAAGCGCGAGGGCGAACTCCCGCGCCGACTGGTAGCGCCGCTTGGGGTCCTTAGACATCGCAATCGCGAGGATGCGCTCGAGCTCCGCGGGCACGTCGCTGCGGCCAATGGCGGGCACCGGGGAGCGCAGCACGCGGTTGAGTACGGAGAGGTCGCGGTTGTCCCCTCCGGGAATCTCAAAGGGGGAGTGGCCTGTGAGGATACCGTGCACGGTGGCGGCCAGGGAAAAGACGTCGATCGTGGGACCGAAGGGGCCCGTGCCGTCCTGCTGCTCCGGCGGCGCCCACGCCGCGGAGAAACCGCCCGGGGATTCCTCGCCCGTTCCCGTTTGCGCGGCGACGCCGAAGTCGCTGAGGACGGGGTGCCCGAACTGGGTAAACAGGATGTTCGTGGGCTTGATATCGCGGTGGATGATCCCGCGCTGGTGGAGCGTCTCCACTGCGCCCGCGATGCGCACGCCGACGTCGAGGGCCTGGGACACGGGGATGCGGTGTTCCTTGGAACGTCGGCCCAGGTGCGGGGGCGGGCAGTACTCCATGACCAGGTAGTGGCGGCCGTCGTCCGCGATTCCCCCCGTGTAGAAGGACACGATGGACGGGTGATTGGCGACCTGGGCCATCAGGTTCACCTCGGCGTCGAAGGCCGCCGAGGCCTGGGCGTTGGAATCCGGACGCAGGACCTTGACCGCCACGTCGCGTTGGGGCATCTGCTGGCGGAACAGGTAGACGTCGGCGAAACCGCCCGTGCCGAGGTGGCGGACGAACGTCGCGCCCGGAATTGCCGGGGGATCGAGTGGTTGTCGCATTACGCCTCCATTCGGAATGAGATGCCTTCGCCGAGTTCCACGACGTCCCCCGGTGTGAGGACCATGGCCACAGACCCGTCCAGGCGGACGGGGGCCTGCCCGGGGCGCATCAGCAGAGTGCCGTTTTGGGAGCCGAGGTCGTGGAGCCGCACGTCCCAGTCGTCGATCCGCAGCTCGCAGTGACTGCGAGATATCTTCTTGCCGGGGCTCGGGACAATGGCCAGGCGCGCGGGGGCGCGACCAGCGGTCGGGGTCGAGCGGGGACGTCGCCCGATGATGATGTCCTGGTCGAGGGGCACCTCTTCCCCCGTGGATAGGATGATCCGGCCCAGATCTGGGCGCGGGACGGTGACGGAGCTGCTGCTCAGCGGAGACGAACAGATTCGACACGACGAGGCGTGGGTCGGGTTCGGGTGCCCCTTCTCGCACAGGACCGCCAGGACCTGCGGACCGACTGCTGCTGAAGCCGCCTGGACGGAGGATGCGTCCTGCGCGGGCTCGGTGGCAATCTGGCGCGCGTACTCGCGCAGCTCACGGGCGCGCTCCGGGAGCATCGTCTGTCCGTCGTGATCGCCCTCGGCCTGCGTCGCCGCAAGCCGTTGATAGGCGGCGCTTGGCGCGGCTTCCTGCGCTCGCGGAGCGCCTGAGGAGAGTCCGGGGACAGAGTCGATGAAGAAGCTTCCCGGGGGTGGCTCGAATCGGGGCTCGGGTTCTGCTGCCGAGACCGGCGGACCCGAAACCGCCTGACCGGGGACGGGTGGGACCGGATCATCGATGGCGGGCGCCGGTGCCTCCCGGTGCTCTGTCTCAGGCGGAGAGGCGAACGACGGGGGCCCGGGAACCGGGTCATCGTCGATGACATCGGAGTTTTGAATCTGCCTGACGGCCGCTTGCTCGACGGAATACTCCGGACGCTCGGCACCGTAGAGGTATTCGAAGCGGGAACGCACGCCATCCTCCGCTTCCACCTCGAGGGGTTCGTCCGCCGCATCGTCAGCTGTCGCTTCGAGGGGTGGCTTGTCGTCGTCGGGGTCTTCGGCTTCGTCCGCGGGGTCGGGCTCGGGTGTCTCGTCCTCGCGCTCGTACCAGGGGATTTGCGTCTCTTCTCCCGAGGCCCCTGAGCCCGATGGCTCGTCGTCGGCAGGAACGGGGGCGGGGGCAGTCGGCTGGGCGGTCACAGGATCTGCCGCCGCGTCCTCCGGCTCGGATTCCTCCTCCTCGTCGGACGGAGAGACAAACTGCGCGAAGAAGGCCGCAGCGGGGGAATCGTTCTCCTCGGCAGACAAGGAAGCGTCGTCGGCCTCACCCGCAGGCTCGTCAGACCCGGACGAGGCCCCCGCGAGCCAAGAGAGATCGGCGGAGGAACCCTCGCCGTCGGCAGGCACGTCGCCCGAATCTACTGGGGCGGGATCAGGCGGCAACGGCTCCTCGGGGCTCGCTTGCGTGCCCGCAGAGGGAACGGGTGCGCCGAGAGCCGGGGAGGCCTCGTGCGAAGCAACGACGGCGCTCGCGGAGGAAGCGGGCCCGGAGGAAGCGGGGGAGGCCTCGTCCATGCCGGCGTACTTGACGCGGGAATCGGCGGGCGCGCTGCACGCTACCTCGCCGACCGTACCCGACGCGAGCGTGGCCACGGGCAGGACGGCGCTGATCACCTGCCACCGGCAGGCCTCGGACGCGGGGCCGTCCACCGGCGTGGCGATCCGCCAGCCGGAATGCGTGCGGAAGCGGTGCTCAGACCACATAATGACGCTGCCCCCGCTCACGGACGTCGGCCCCTCCGGCCCGTCGACGACGACCTCGAAAGCTCCGCGGACAGCGATGTGTGCTTCGCCCGACTCGTCGATGAGTGCGACGAAACTCGGCAGCGCGGCCAGGTTGGCGGCGAAGGCGGAGGTCAGCTCCTGGAGGAGGACAGCCAGGTCCGCGCCCTCCAGCATGAGCTCCCAGAATCGCTGGGCTCTCTCCTCGTTGCCGGGCTCGAGGACGACAATCCCGCGCTCGGTCACCGCTGCGGGATAGCCACCCGGCGTCCACGTGCGTTTACGCATGCTGTTCCTCCACTCGCGTTGCATCCGCCAGTTGCTGCTTCTCCATCGGCTGCGAGTCCGCGTCTCCGGCAGAGTTGACGGTCACGTCGTTATCGACGGTTTCGTCGCCGGTACTCGACTGCCCCCACTCGGGCTCGGCCTCGAGGACATCCGCGATGACGACGGTGATGTTGTCCTTACCGCCAGCACCCAGCGCCTGTGCGATCAACTCGTCGGCTGCCTGCTCGCGGTCCTTGACGTGGCGCACGATCATCTCGATGAGCGCGTCCGTCACCTCTCCCGACAGCCCGTCGGAGCAGATCACCCACCGGTCGCCGCGATGCACGGGGACCATGAAGATATCGGCGGTGACATGACGGGTGGAACCGGCTCCCAGCGCCCGGGTGATGATGTTTCGGTGGGGCAGGGCGCGGGCCTCGACGTCGGTCACGTAGCCCGCGTCAATGAGTTCTTGAACCTCGGAATGATCGACAGAGATCTGCTCGAAACTCCCTTCGGAGAGCAGGTAGGTCCGCGAGTCTCCGATGTTGAACACGGCGGCGCAAGGCTTACCCCGGTACTCCTGGAATGCGATGCCCGTCAGGGTTGAACCCGGTGCCCGCGAGCCCGTTCCCAGATCCGCGACTGCCAACGCCGCGCGGGATACCGCGGTCGAGAGCAGGGCGGGGGTGGTGAACTCGCCCGGAGCCAACGAGTCGCACATGGTGTCGACGACGACCCGAGAGGCGACGTCGCCCGCGTCGTTTCCTCCCATTCCGTCCGCCACGAAGTAGGTGGGGAAGGAAGCCCCCCACGAGTCCTCGTTGTGCGTGCGGCGGCGTCCCACATCCGTGCGGGCAGCGTGCGCGACGACGACCCGAGAACCCCCGGGACCGACCGCTTCGACACACTCGTTACCCATTGATGACCACGCTCCGCTGCCCGTACCGGACGGTGTCTCCGGGCGCCGCGACGACGGGGGAACCGGGCACGACAGGCGTCTCCTGGCCGTCGGCGCGCACAACGACCGTGCCGCCGGTGGAGTGCAGGTCCTCGACGAGAACCCCCTCACGCGTCGCCGTGAGCACGACGTGAGTCTTCGATACCGTCCGATCCGGGTCATCGACGGGCACGAGGGAGGCAGTGGGGCGCGAGGCCGGGGCGACCGGGTTGCGCCCGAGCACGATCGAGCCGCCGAATGGATAGGCCACGCCCGTATCGAAGGTGACCCGAGCCGTGTCGTAGCGCACCCCGAGCTGCGTGCGGTCATCGTCGTCATCCTCGTGGTGGGAGGAGGCCGACGCGCTCCCCGAATACGAGGACGGGGGCGGGGTGAAGGACAAAGGAGGCTCGGACACCGCGGGGGCTGGCGTGCTGACACCTGTGCCGGAAGTCGACCAAGGCGTTGCCCCGATGTAGTCGGAGGAAGGCGCGGGTGCGCTCGCCGCGGGCGAAGGAACGGAGGGCGCTGCCGGGCTCGGATCGGGGATCGCACTTCCCCACGGCACGTGCACCGTCTCCGTTTCCTTTTCGGGCACTGTCGGGACAGGCGGCAGGGAAGCGGCGGCCGAGGACGTGGCGTTCCACGGGTGGACGACCGGCTCGGGCTCCTCCTCGGGCTCGGGGGCGGGGGTCTTGTAGGTGTCGCGTCCCGCCTTCGTGTTGATCGGGACGATGCCCAGCGTGCGGTCGAACCACGTCCGGTTCATCTCGTCCATGCTGGCGAAGCAGATGATCATGGGTCCGAGTCCGAAGGTGAAGGAAGCGATGAGACCCTGCAAGACTAGCTTCCATAGCGATGCCCACCCCGCAGCAGCTCCCGTGTCGTAGCGAACCCAACGCACGCCTACGGCACGCATCATTGGAGTTGCGCCGGTTCGCACGATGACAATCACAAGCATGATGAACCAGGCGAAGCACAAGAAAAGGATCGCAAGCACGAGGTGCTCGATGTCATCCGGTGACATTCGATTGATTATCGCACCCGCGATGATAGAGGAAATGAGCATCTGGGCAGCGGTATAGAAGATGGCGGTCAGGATACGCCACAAGAATCGGCGCCAGATGTTGACTGCGACCGTCCCCGCCAGGTGTGGGGGAACCTCGACGGCAGGCTTGCCCGGGACCGTCATTTCACTCATTGTCCGTGCCTTTCAGGGGTGTGGTCTCGTCGGTGGCCGCGGGTGTTGTCTTCTTCGCGCGCCACTGGGCGAGCAGCTCGATGAGGGAATCGACGCGCACGCGCAGAGGAACCCGGCGCATCCGCAGGGAACGCGTCGACAGGAACGCCCAGTAGCGCCGATACCAGGGTGTCTTCCCCGAAATCGCTGCCACGACCTCGTCCCTGATCTCCCAGGAACGCTCCGCGCCCCCACCCTGAGCGCCCGCGTCGGAGAACACGACGGCGTCGAGCGAACGGGCCATGGACACCAGCTCGGTGCACTGCTCGTCCCACCGGTGGAAACCGGTATCCGCGGGGATCTCGGCGCGGCGGTCCTCCAGCCGCGCGTCGATGGCGCGCGCTTGCGTCAGGCGTGTCGCCCCCACGGGCACGCGCAGTCCGGTGTCCGTCGCGTAGTCGACGACGTCCTCCCATGCGCCCGCGGCGCGTTCTTCATCGGACCCCTGGGTGCGCCTGCGGCGCCGACGCAGCGCCTTGAAGAGGAGCAGACCCCAGATCGGGGAGAGCGCCAGGACGCCGAGGGCCGTCCAGCCCAGGATCGCCAGGAGGATACCGATCCACGCGGGCCAGCCCTCCTCGTTGTCGTCCGAGTCGTCGAAGGTGTCCGGCGGAAGCTCCGCCGGGTCCTGCGGCGGGTCCGGCGGCTGGAGGACCTGAGGCTTCGGATCGGGCTTGGGCTTGGGGACCTCCGTTTGGGGCACCTGGTCGCGTGGGGGAGTCGGGTCGAAGGCGACCCATCCAGCGCCCTCGAAGGGGACCTCGACCCACAGGTGCGTGTCCTTGCCCGTCATCGTCACCGGTCCCGAGGCCGGGGTCTCCGGGTGGAATCCCATGACGATCCGGGAGGGGATCTGTAGCGAGCGCAGCATGAGGAGCATCGCGACCGCGTACTGGTCGTCGTCGCCGATGAGCTGATCCGCGCTCAGGAAGTCTTCGATGCGCGAGGTGCGGTGGCCCGGCAGGGAGAGCTGGTCGGAGCCGTCGGAGTAGAAGCCCTCGTCGTGGAGCGTGCGCTGAATGGCGCGGACCTGCGCGATGCCCGGCGCGGCGTCGCCGATCATTTCCGTGGCGGCGTCGGCGACTTCGGAGGGGACTCCCTCGTCGGCTGTTGACGTCGTGCGCGAGAACGCTCGGCCTTCAAGCTCCTCGTCGCTCCACTGACGCGTCACCACGCCGGTGACCCGGTAGGAGTCTCCCTGCGCGAGTCGCACGGTGGACAGCGCAGTTTCGAGGCGGTCGTGGAAGTAGAGCGCGTCAGCGAGCTGGTTGGCCCGATCGGAGGTGTACTCCAGGGAACGCGCCCCGTCGACGATGGGAACCCAGTTCCCCGAGTAGCCCTTGATGCGCACGGTCACGTTCGAGGCCTGGGCGTCGGCGGGCGCGGGAGTCTCGTAGAAGGAGGTTCCGACGTGGCGGAATCCAGACCCGTTGGCGTTCGTGGCGATCTGGATGACCGTCCCGTCGTAGTAGTCGAGGGTCGCGAGGCGGAGCCTGCCTCCCTCGGGCAGCCCGTCGACCGTCAGGAGCTCTGTGTCCTTGTCGGTCGTGTTCAGGAAGCGGAACTGCGTGGCCGGTGAGTGGTATTCCTGGAGGTTGAGCGGCGGCTCGACGTAGTCGCGCGCGACCGTGCGGTGCGAATCCGTGACGACGACGCGCGTGAGGGGGACGGCGACCGCGAGGGCCAGGGCGATCAGCGTGACCGCGCCGAGGCCTCGGCGCACGGCGGGGTTGGCCGCGCGTTCGTGGAACTCGACGACCCCGCGCCCGCCCTCGCGGCGCGTGCGTCCGGCCACGTGCGCGGACCAGACGACGCCCACGATCACGGTGAACAGGCCGATTGGCAGGGCGAGGGGGGCTTGATGGGAGCTCCAGATAATGCCGAGGAGGCCCAGGATGCCGACGGGAGCAAGCGCCCACGCCGGTCGCTTGGTGCGCAGCACGATGGTGAGCGCGACGAAGGAGGTGACCAGGGCGCTCAGGAAGGGCATGATCGCCGGCCCGACGAAGATTCCGGCGGGCGGTTGAACAGTCAGCAGGTCCTTCCACGAGGTGATCGTGCCGACGACCAGCATCTGGATTGTTCGCTGCGTGGGCAGGACGTGGTAGGCGGTCGTTGTGGGCAGGGCGAGGGGGCCACCGGCTAGCAGGTAGGCGGCGGCCAAGGCCAGCGTCGATCCAATCGTCCTGACGCGAAGCGCGGCGGTGAGCGCGGCGACCAGGACGCCCACGACGAGGCCTCCCAGAGCTGCGACGTACCCGGTGGTTCCGCCAAAGACGGGGCCGTGGATAAGGGCCACTGCGGCGAGCAGCGAGACTACCGCGAGGGCGTCGATGCCGCGCCGGAGCGCGGAGGCGGCCAGGGGAGAAGGGTTCGTCGTCATCCGAGGGCCTTCCACATTCCGATGGCGAAGTCATCCAGGGTGGGCGCGACGACGACCGGCGTGTTGCCGAGAGTACGCAGCTCGAAGTCGGCATCCATGTCGATGCGCACGCCGGTGATCACCATGTCGAGGGGGAGGCGCGTGAGGGCCGCGTGCAGGTCCGCCAGGGGGGTGCGCGATCCAGAGATGACGACGGCGGTCGAGGCCTGGGAGGCCTCGGTCCCAGCGCGCTGGGTCAGTGCGCTGATGCGTTCTGCGCCCAGGACGCGCTCGACCCCGGAGAGGGAGTCCATCGCGTGCATCGGGGTGGGGGTCTTGAGGTGACCGACCTGGGTGTGGACCGACACTTCCTTCGCATCGACGAGGGCCGCGCGCGCCATGGAGGCCGCCGCGGAGACGCCGATCTCGAACTCCTCGTCGCTTGCCCACGCGTCGGTGTCCAGGTCGAGGACGATGAGCAGGTGGGATCGGCGCGTTTCCTCAAATTGGCGGACCATGAGCTTGCCGACGCGCGCCGTGGAACGCCAGTGGATGGCGCGCCTGTCGTCGCCGGGGACGTATTCGCGCAGGGCGTGGAAGGACACGTCAGCGGAGGACAGGTCCTGCGTGGTCGCTCCTTCGATGTCGCGGATGAAACCGACCGTCGAGGCGTTCATGGCGACCGTTCGCGGGTGGATGTAGAGTTCGGTGGCATCGGACCATGTCTGGACGCGGCGGACCAGGCCGAGGCCGTCGCCGCGGATCGTGGAGGCAGGGCCCACGGCCACGACACCTCGCCGCGTCGTCGCGATTGCGAAGACCTCCTCGTGGTTCTCGTCCCGTCCCAGCGCCGGGCACAGGAACGAGTTCGCGCCCGCGCCGACGCGCAGCTCGACCATGGTGGCGCGCAGGCGCCGAGCCGTGGGGTTGGAGACTGTCAGCGCGCCGAGGGCTTTCTCGCCGACCGTCACGCGCGTGTTGGCGAGCCGCAGCGCGACGGCGTGCCCTGCCCGGCCCAGGGACCACAGGAGGGAGAGGGCCACCAGGGTCAGGCACGTGAAGCCCAGGACCGCGGCCTCGACCCACGAGAACAGGACGCCCGCCAGGGAGGCTCCCGCCCCGATGATCGCCGTTCCCCAGCCGAGCGCAGTCAGGGACGACAGGAGTCGCAGGAATGAGCCGAGGCCGGGGACCCGCCGCGCCGCAGCGATGCAGGTCCGCCAGGAGGAGACGACCGTCGCCGACGCGCGCGCGAGAGCGACGCGCGCACGTGTGACGGCGTCGAGGCGCTCGCGCAGGTGGCGCTTGTCGGCGACGGAACGCGGTGCCACGATCCTCAGCCCTTCATGACCGGGGCGGCGACCGCTCCCAGCGCACGCTCGATGACGCCCTCGCGCGTGGCCCCGCCGAACTCGGCGTCGGGGTCCAAGACGAGTCTGTGGGCCCACACGCGCACCGCCAGGGCTTGCACGTCGTCGGGGATCACGAAGTTACGGCCCTGGGCGATAGCCCACACGCGGGCGGCGCGCATCATGGCGATGGCTCCACGCGTCGAGACGCCGATACGGACCTCGGAGTCGGCGCGGCTCGCCTCGCACAGGTCCTGCACGTAGGCGGCGATCGAGCGGTCGACGTAGTTGTTGGCCGCCAGGTCCGCCATGTCGGCGACCGCCTTTGTGGAGATCACGGGGGACAGGGTGCGGGTGCGGTCGGGTGCGGCGGAGCCGAGGATGACGTCAATGCCGGCCTCGCGGCCCGGGTAGCCAATTGAGGTCTTCATGAGGAAGCGGTCCAGCTGGGCCTCGGGCAGGCGGTAGGTGCCGGCCTGCTCGACGGGGTTCTGCGTGGCGATCACCATGAAGGGGCGTCCCGTCTCGCGGCGCACGCCGTCGACGGTCACCTGGGCCTCTTCCATGACCTCCAGGAGGGCCGACTGGGTCTTGGGCGAGGCGCGGTTGATCTCATCGGCCAGGACGATTGAGGCGAAGATAGGGCCCTTGTGGAAGTCCCACGACCCCGTCCGCTGGTCGTAGATGGTCACACCCGTGATGTCGGAGGGCAGCAGGTCGGGCGTGAACTGGATACGCGAATGCGTCCCGTGGACGGTGGCCGCGATGGCACGCGCCAGCGCCGTCTTGCCTGTTCCCGGTGCGTCCTCGAGGAGCAGGTGTCCCTCGGCGAACATGCAGGTCAGCGCCAGGCGGATGACCTCTTCCTTGCCCAGGAGGGCCTGGCCGACGTTGTCCGTGATCCTCGTGAAGGAGTCGGCGAACCAGTGGGCGTTATCTGCGGTGACTTCCATTGTTGTCCTTTGTTGTGCTGTGGGTTGTCTGGTGCTGTGATGAGGGCGTTACTGTTGGCGGCATTGGAACCAGGTGTAGTTACTATGCGGACCCTGGACGAGGTATTCCTCAACGGAACCACCCCAGTTCCATTCGGTGACGCCCCGGAAGTAACCGTTTCCGTCGACCTGCCGTGCCATCCACGTGGGCTTACCGGCGAATGTTCCTTCACACCTGACGGCTACATTCGGCGGCCATCCCGACAGCTCGACTCCCTGCTTGTAGAAGGGGCCGCCTCCGCATGGACCGTTGACGCACTTTCCTGGCTCTCCCTGGTAGCCGCTGGCGCTGCGGGCGTAGCTGGGGGCCGTGGCCCTGGCACACGGTTGACCAGACTCGCGTGTTCCCTTTTCGGTCGAGGTCTGGACAGCCTTGATGCACAGCTGCGCGCTGCCGCCTTCGCCGGGGTTGAACTCGCGGTGTCCCTCACGGGTCAGCTCAATGGTCTTATTCTCAGCTCCCGTGAGGACCAGGCTTGCGCTCCTGCCGCCGTTGTCTGCATTGCTCCAGGAACAATTGACCCACCCGGGTCCGCCGGGCCGACACTCTACGGATGGTTCCGCGGGGGGACCGAAGGAACTCACGGTGCCGCCGGTGACCACAGCTTCGGATGTTTTATCGGTGCCGCTCTTGCGGACGGTCACCTTGACTTGGAGCGTTGCGTCGACACCATCCGTGAGTGCCGGGCTGGTGACGGTGTGAGCGCCATCACTGGTCAGGGAGTCCCAGTGGTCCCCGTCGGGCGTCCACTGGTAGTCGACGACGTCGCTCTTGCTCCAGCCGTTGCCCGGCTCGAACTTGACGTTGAACGCGATCTCCTTCGAGTTTCCCGTGGCCTTCAGTGACGTGATCGTGGGGGCGTTGACTTGGTCGACGGCCCACACGGTGGTCGTCGCCGCGGGCGAGGTGTGCGCGTCGGGATCCTTTGTGTCGTTGACGGCTTTGACGCTGATGGAGACCTGCTGCTCGTGGTAACCGACCTTGACGGACGTGGAGGTGGACGGAGCCTTGACTTCAACCGGGTCGGCGCCGTCCGCGCTGACCTCGTAGTAATCGATGTTACGACCGTTCGTATTGGACGGTTCGTACCACGTGACCTGCGCGGTGCCATTCGAGAAGGTGGCGCTGACGCCCGTCGGGGCTCCCGGCGCTCCGTAGGGCTTCGCCGCGTCGGAGAAGGGCGACCACTCGGACGTGTAGTTCTTATTGCGAGCCCTGACCCGAACCCTGTACTCGCGGCCATTCGTCAGGCCGGAGATCGTCAGGGACGTCTCGTTTGCGCCGGCCGGTGGTACTACTACATCGGCCGGCGAGAGCTCCACGTCGTAGCCTTCCAGGTCGGATCCGGTGTTGACCGGAGCTGCCCACGACACGGTGATGGACCTGTCGCCGGGCTTCACGGTGGGCGCGCCGGGGGTTTCGGGCTTGGCGTCGATGAGGACGCTCGTCTTGTTGGACGGATCGGATTCCCCGACCTCGTTCGTCGCGGTGACCGAGAAGGTGTGCTCGGTGCCGTTCGTGCGCCCGTCGAAGAGGCACTCGGTGACAGCGCCGCAGGACTTGGAGTCGCCCTGCGTGTGGTCGGTGACGGTGAAGGAGGTGATGGGGGAGCCGCCAGTGGCGCCCGTGCTCCACGACACCAGGGCCGTGCCCGCGCTGTTGGAGACCGCGCTCGCTCCGGTGGGCGCGCCGGGCTTATCCAGGACGGTCGCAGTGATCGTTCCCTGGACTTCGCGCTCGACGTCCTTGGTCGCGTCCTGCACGCGGTAGGTCACGGTAAAGGAGCCGTTGAAGCCGGCGTCGGCCTGGATGGTCATGGTCGACCCCGAGGCCGTGGCGCTGCCGCCCGCGGAAGTGGCAGGATCGCCCATGATGGTGAGGGGCCCCTGGTCGGCCAGCGGGTTGGTCGCGTACTCGGAGACGTCGACGGTCTTGGATTCCCCGGCCTTGAGGGTTATCTGGCCCGGGCTGGTCTGCACGAGCGGCTTGGAGGACGCGATGACGTTGACGGGCACGCTCGCGCTCGCCGAGGCGCCCTGCTGGTCGGTGACCTCGATG
>ERZ773074.298-NODE-298-length-22184-cov-23.410321_pt1 | contig 22184 bp, 23 predicted proteins | sample MGYA00580615_ERZ773074 | MGnify/ENA primary metagenome ERZ773074 (study PRJEB29015, sample SAMEA2738126) | human oral metagenome | biome: human oral; feature: human-associated habitat; material: saliva | place: China | collected 2160 ...
AAAAAAGAGCACACAACAGTTATAGGTGATACGATAATTTACACTATTTCACAATACGTTGAAATTTAGAGCTTTAAACCGAGGGCAAAGTTGATTTTTTACATCATTTTACAGAGGTTTACGACATTTTTGCCCCTTTTTTGCCCCTTTTTAAAACAAAAAACCGCAAGCTTATGCCTGCGGTTTAGTGTAATCTATTTTGAAGTCTTTCTATTTTTATTTTGTTGTAATCAAACCATCCGGTTCAACTACAAACGCTGCTTTATCAGCCATACGCCCATCTGGTAGAAGTAGATACCAGCCATCGTTGTAACGTACAAACGTATCGGATTTCATATCACCGTTTGTAGCATCACAATAATACCAATTATCGTAATACTTGATCCAGCCAGTTTGCATCGAACCATCACGATTGAAGTAATACCATTTGCCATTGATCTTCTTCCAGCTCGTGGCCATGTATCCACTAGAGTCAAACCAGTACCATTTACCGTCTGTATGCTTGAGCCATTTCTCAGAGTACATATAGCCTGACTCGTCGAAATAAAACCATGATTGATTTTCTTCGATATATTCGAATTGAGCTTTTGGATAAGTACCGTTAGCACGAGCAAACCAGTATCCAGTACTGTCTTTTTGCCAGCCTTTTTTATCTGGTTCGGGTTGAGCGTTTGGATTTGTTAAACGGTAGATATAAAAATAAGGTTGTCCAGCATATAGCCATCGCTCATCATGACTATTGATAGAGATACCATTATAAGCATAATTACAATGAATGATGTTGACTGAGTCAATGAACATTCCAGTATGTCCGAATGCACCAGCGCTCGCTCCACGTCTGCCCCAAACGAATACATCCCCACGTTGAGCATTACACTCAACATTTTCGGCAATCAGTTCATATCCGTTCTTAATCAACCAGTCATGCTCATACTCTGTATTGACTGCCCAACCGGCGGACACGGCTCCAGCGCTCATTAGTGCGTAATAGACTGAGCTAGAACAGTCGTAAGAGTCAGGCCCGTTACGATCGTCCATGCTGTATGATACTTGACCTTGTCGCGCACGCATCCAAGCGATAGCTGTTTCAATGTTCAATGCCATGTTTACTGCTCCTTCCACGCATCGTTCATTTGCTTGACTGCGGACTCGACGAATGTGTCTAAGTCCTTGTCAGTCATGCTGATGTTATATTTTGACAACTCTGCACGAATCTTAGTTCGTGCTTGCTCCAGCTTCTCCTCGCCCTTGTAGCCAGTTTCAGCAGATACCTGCTCCACTGCATTGACCGCATTCTTAGCAAGGATTTCAACAATCTTTATTGTTTTCTCTCCGCCTTTTTGGATCAGGTAGTTTTTAACCGCTTTGACTGCGATACCAGCAAGAATAGTCAAGATTCCAGTAGCTGAAGCTACGATAATTTCAGTAATTTGTTGCATGTTATTTCTCCTTTTTGTCAAATTTGTCTTTCTGGTCAATATTTACTAGCAATTGACCTAGTTTTCTAGCATTGTCTTTCTTAATTTGGTTGATGTACGGTTTTAAAAACTCAGGGAACGCCCAACCAATCGCTTCCCAGTTCTCAAGTACCGAGCCTAGATAGTTAGCAATGAAGAACATCGTCCAGGTAATTCCTAACGGACGAACACCAAGCGAGCGAGCATACATCGCAACAAGTAAGATAACTGTGAATACTACGAAATGACGAATCAATCCCATAGTACCAATCTTACTATCAAATCGCTTGGTTTTAAATGCCTTGACATATCCTGTAATGATATCTAAAATCATAAGCCAAAAAAAGATATGAATGTAAGGACTGGATGAAAGATTCTTCAGATGTTCAATTAGGTCATGTAATACTAAATCTTGCATACACTCTCCTCTCTAATCAATCCGTGGCATAACCACTGTCAGCACGCCTTTTTGGAGCATCTCAGCAAGGTTCTGATCCTTGTATGTATAACCCTCAGACTGCTGCATTTGAAACTTAAAGATGGTCTGTGTGCCCTTTGGCCATTTTGCATTGGTATCAAATGGATAAGCGCCTGAGATGATGTCGCCATTTGAGTATCTAGCACCCTTGACTAGTGGCTTAATGAAATTGGCAACCTTGCCATAAGCGTGGGTAGGCATACCACCATTTTGTGAAACCGCTAGAGCAATTAGTACCTCTGTAATAGCTGAAACAGTATCAAGATTTTCTTTTGTTTCTGTCGCAGCTTGCTCAGTTTTATCAACTGCCTCTTTATTTTTAAGCAGTTCTTTCTCAACCTTACTGAATTTCTCATTTTCAGCACGTTGTGGAAAATTCTCTTGATAAAGAGCCTCAAGAGCTAACTCAAAGAGCTCTGTGTTTGATAGGCTGATTTTATCGGCTGGTAGCAAGATTGGAACAATAGCACCGTCAGCATTGACTAGCGTGACCTTAGTTGCTGATGCCGTGCCACTGTTGTCATATTCCAATGACTTTGTACTATATTCTAGTTTCATATTTCCTCCTTTTGATTTAATTATCTTTGAAATACTAGGGATTTTTTACGTTTTTAAGGATAAGGGTCGCTTGTGATGTAAGTGATCGTACCTGTCCAATATTTATTGCCTGGCGATTTGCTGGTTAGACGGATTTTACCATCTGTTGCAAGGTGCAAGATAGCTGTACCTGTTATTGTTGAGTCTGATATACCTTGCAAAACAAGGTCAACCTCTTGAGCTGGTCTAAAGCCCACTGGTATTGTTTCTTTGACTTCTCGATAGTCTGAAACTGTGTTAATATTTGTGATTTTTCTTTCGGTTGAAATTGTAACCATGTTGCCAATTCTTGTAATGTTTCCGTTGATATACCAGCCCAGCTCAACTTTTCTCTTGATTGTTTCTTGGATACCATCAATCTTTTTCCAATTTTCCCAATCATCAACAACTGTAGACCATCTGTGATGTCTGAAATAAACCTGCCCATTGTTACCGTAAAATAACTGGATAGCCTCTTTATAACCACCATCATTCTTTCCATAATTACTATAATGAAAAAGATAACCCCATTGTCCGTTCGGATTTCCTTTAGCTGTCATGCCAATGTAATATTGTCCGGGCTCATCTAGTATATTTGCATTGGTTACATTAAGTTCTCCGTTAAATTTGCGAGTAGCGCCGTTATTCTCAGTTAGCTGATACTGTTGAATAGGCTGATTGTTAGCGAAAATGTCGCCCTTAACATCAAGAGCGCCTTGCTCTCTGATTTTGTTGACACCGACGCCTGACCTATCGTACGAGAAAACCACGCTTTCTGTTGCAACATTGACCAAAAATTCAGTACGAGTGAATTTGTCCTCAAGTGCACCAATAACAACCCATGACTGGTTTGCTAGATAATTTCCTGCTAAATTAGCACTTGAATTGGTCAGATTAAAAATACTTGTCCAGGAGCCACCAGCTGGACCGTTGTCCACTTGATAGGAATCAGTTCCCAATCTAGCAACTTTAAATGTTAACCTCATTGAGTTCTTTTGACTCCCTGAAATAAGTAGAGGCGCTACCTTAGCATTTCTTGTTACCGTAAGAGTGCTAGAGGTTGAACCTGTTCTAGCTATGCTAAAACTCAGTGCTGGGGCAAAATACTCAAGCACAGTCACAGAAATATCCCTAGTATCAGACCAACGGCCTCGGCTATCCGAGACACTTGCTCTGATGGTGATAGGGCCGTGATAGTTCATGATGCCTAGACTTCCACCATTGACATCTATAGTCTGATTTTTTCCTACGATTTCTGCACGATAGCCAGTTATGGATGAACCGTAGGAGCCAACTGCTCCATTAAATGCTACCTTGATGTTAGAAATGATTTGGATAAAGGTATTTGAGTTAGGGATAATATTTTGAGCAGCACTATTCAAGTCTGATAATGATGCCCCTGTAAATGTGGGCTTGACATTAGCTGGTACGCTAGCTGTGAATGTGGTTGACTGTGTGCCAGTCTTAGTGTTACCTGAGTAGGTATCAACATAGATAGTCCCTGTCCCACTTGCTGAGTCAGGAATGTCATTGGCGAAATCAATAGGAATGCTCCAAGTTATGGAGGTGTCCACATTACTTGCAATAGTCCCTGACTTACTGCCCCAAGAATAGCGCACCGTGTGCTTGAAGCTCGTATTTTGGCGGTTGATGTTGATGGTGATAACGCTACCAATAGTACCAGCGCCAACGCTTACAGAGCTTGACCGTGGTATCGTTGAAAGCGTGAATGAGTTCCCACCGATTGTTAATGTCCTTGGCGACCATCCGCCCCCACCACTAAATGCAGCAGATAGACCAAACGATTTTTTACCATCGTTGTCATGTCTGATGGTTACTGTCCTATCAATCAGCATAATTGAGCTATTTTGACTCAGCATTGATGGACGGCCTGACCAACTCAAGGTCTGACCATCTACTGTTACTGAGGCAGAGCAGTCATAATCTGAGAATGTATGAGCGCCGTTAGTCAAAGCAAGTCTTACTCTGACTTGACTGCTATTATCAGATACATTTTGAGAGACTTGATCTACCCACAATCTGAGATAATAACTTCTATCATTATTCGACCAAAATTCTGCCATTACATACCTCCTACATAGCGAATAACGTTCATGTCTGGGTTGATGTGATACTGTTCCTCACGATACCGTCCAATTTGGATGGTTTTAGAGAAAATACCATTTTCAATATGGATAACCCCTTGAGAAATATACATAACCTCAACCCCCGCTGAATACATTGCTATCCGTCCATTCGGACTGAATAACATACTAGAAGAGCCATCATTCTTACCGATAACCAGCCCCTCATTGCTAGAGCTCATGTAACTATCAATGAAATTCCAGCGGTCAGACAATTCTCCTAAATTCTTAGCAATCTCAGATACACGCTGACTAGCTGAAATTAAATCTTTCTCAGACTGCGCTCTCGCTGCCTCATTGGACTTAACAAAATCCTTGTAGGCTTTCACCCAATTATCCAATGTGTCAGCACTTGCCTTAGCCTTAAGTTCGGTTTGAATAACTCCAGCTTTCTCATTAAGAGCGTTCAGTTGTTCCTGAGTCAGGACCTGGTCGGCTTTAGAGTTTATAGACTCTTGCATATCTTCGTCTGATAACCTAAAATCAGTCATTACATTGCCAATTTCAAGTTGTACGTCTGTAACATACAGGTTAACAATCTTGTCATATCCAACATATAGCATGGCTGTTATTTCATCAAAAGGTATATTGTGCTTTGCTGAAAGAGAAAAACGCTGATACTTGTCAGTGATTTGGGAAGCAGGTATATCAAGCCATGATTGTCTAGCAATAACTCCGTCTTTGATAAAATGGATTCCAATGTGAGCCTCTTGAGGAGCTCCATCTTTCGCAAACAAAGCCGAAACAGTGACTGGAGTATCTGCTGGCTGAGGAAATGGAATTTTTTGATATACCCCTTTCCATCGAGGAATAACAGTGTTATTCTCGCTAAACATATGTAAGCCTGACTTACCTTTATTGGACGCAGAGTGAGTGAAATTATAAGCTAGTCCATTTACAGAGGCTCTGCCCCACTTGTTCTCCCCAGAGAGAAACGAGGCGTTTCTGATATAGTTTTTAGCTCCAATACTCACATTATCAAAGAGAGCCGTCCACTTATACCTTGTAGGATCCTGACTATCTGCCTCAGTGAAATCCGTCAGCGTACCTAGATAGCGCTTATTAGTGCTATCTGAGGTGCTAAAGCCATCACGACCGTCAGCAGAATTTGCCCACGCCCTATGAAAATAGGGAGTACGACCATCTGCTCCAGGTTTGCCTGGAATACCTTGCGCACCATCTTCACCTTTCCACTTATTCCAGCGATAATCAGCGGGATTTTTACTGTCGGTGGCATTGAAATCAACATAGACACCTATATAGGATTTATCTGCGTTGGTTTGGCCAAAACCACCACCAGTAGCATTGTCGGCATAAGCTATATGCGTGTACTGTGTGCGTCCGTCCGCTCCTTTAGGCCCAGGGAGGCCTTGGTCTCCTTTCTGACCTTGTAAGCCTTGGAGCCCTTGTAAGCCTCGTTCTCCTTGAGGGCCACGTTCTCCACGCTCTCCCTTTTCGCCTTTAGCTCCAGTGTCTCCTTTAGGTCCATTCTTACCATCGGATACATTGGCCAAAGTGATTTCATCAACTGCTAGCTCTTCATTATCTATATAAGCTGCAACAGTCAATGTGATTACGCCAGAAACATCTCTACCTCTAGCTGCGTATGTCTGACCAGTTGTTACAATCCCATTTAAAGACCATCTCCAAGTGACTCCAGCCGTTATCAACTTATCGCCTTTATAAAGCGTAGGAGTGATAATGCTTTCACCGCTATTATTTTTAAATATGATACCGTTACTAGTTGAAAGCTTGATTGTGTAAGGTTTAGACTGCTCAAACAAGCGCTCAAAAGCTGCTTGAATGCCATCTGATAACTTGTTCTCAAGTGCCTTAAAATTAGAAAAAGTGGTTTTATTGCTCGCTGGGTTCGTAAAACTAATTTTCTGCTCAGATACCCGTGCTTGAATCATAAGAGTCGGATTAAAACCATTGTCATAAATCTTGATTGTGTCACCAATCTCAACGTCAATAAAGCCATCTACTTCATATGTCACCGCAGGGTAACAATGTTTTTTTAGCTCGTTGTAAGCCAATCGGCGCAATTCTTTTGGATTGTCTGTCTCGTAAGAGAAATCTTTCCGTATCCATTGATCATCAAAAGTATTTGGACTAAAAACAGATGGATACATTTGCATAGAGATGGGGGCGTATAGAGATTCATTCCGTTGATAAAATTCAAGGATTCCATCCCTCATTACAGACCAAGGCTCCAACTCTCGAAGTGTTACTACCTCTTCTACTTCTTCACCCTTTTCATTTTTAACACGTCTTTTACCTGTGGGTCTAATCGCGTTGAAAATGCCTGTCTTATCAACTTTTCTGGTGATAGAAGTTAGATTTTTGCCATAAGTTAGCTGTATGTCATTTCTGACACGCCCAACTCCTTGGTGGTTATCATCATTTTCTCGATACACATTAACTCTAAATGATTTGATAGAACTATCGGCATTTAATTGTGTATCAAATTCGATTTCTGCATCGAATTTATGAGCTAGACTAAGCAAACGAGCCAAATTAGTATCTTGCCCTTCCCACTCTAGGGTTCGTTTTCTATCCAAGATCTCATTAATTCCAACAGAAAGATTACTGAAACCAAGTAGCCCCATTTCTTGGCAATACTCAATAAATGACATCGGTCTTTCTGCTTTGTACGGATTGGCTACTTCATTGATCAACTCAAGATTGAGGTTTTCACAATAACACTTGATTGTCTGCTCGTTTTCCTCAACAGTCATCACATTGAATAGATAGGTGCACCCATGGTATCGAAACGAAACCCAAGCACGCTCATTCAGATATTGATAAGCTTTAGATAAAGCGGTATCTGATTTGATTGCTTTTTTAAAGACTGTAAACTCAAATGTTGAGGATCCTGTCGGTAAGTCCCTTACCCAAGTATCGTCGTAATAATTAAGCGTATTTTGCTTATCGTTATCAACAAAAGCAACTTTTTGCAAATTTGCATCATGAATTGTTAATAGCATTATAGCCACCTTTCTTCAAATTCAATCGTTACTGTCGGATGTTTTTTGATAAAGCTAGAGAAGTATAACTCTAATTTTGAATTACCTGGAGGGATAGAGAGCCATTGGGAACCATTTACAACCTCACTTGCTTTCGCAATATCATCAATATAGACTGTGTCGTCTTCGCTGTTGATGACAACATTTGAACCAGTCGTAAAACGGTTAGGAATATCACCAATCATAGGTACAAAGTCTTTTCTAAACATCAACTCATCTAGGTACATATTCGATACCATAGGCCTATCGTGAAAAGCTCCTAGCGTGACATGGATTTTAGCTGACTTTTTACCTTTGATTTCTGGTATAACAAAGTTGTAGTGTGAGCCGTCATAATATACTTGTACCGTGCTATCATTACGCTTGATTTCAAATTGGCCTCTATCTTTACTAAACGGATTTAAGTGTTTATCCGCTGCCCCTGTGAATGTAAGGCGTTTTAAAAAATTGTGCTTACCTTTACCGTCTGAGCTAAAGATATTAAATTCGCACTCAAGACCTTTAGAACGCTTGAATGTTTCAACACCGTACAAGAATTGACCGGTGGTATCTGATACTGTGATTTTAATAAAGCCATATTGAGTGACTGCATCCGCTTGAAAAACTTGCTTACAGAATAGATAGTCATTGAGTGAGCCAGTTTCACCCGCTGCATCTGTTGGAATATCCCAAGACAATCCGGTTGCATAGTTTCCATATCTCCCTTGAATTGTTTGATCTCGTAGTCTGATATGGTTTCTGCTCCAAAGAGTGGTTAGCTCTGATACTCCTATTACATTTTCTTGGTTATCATTTGTAATAGCTCTATTTTTAACTGCTCTATTAAAAGCCTCTAATATTTTGTTATCTCGATAATCTAGTAAAATCTCTGATTTTTTGACAATACCAGTATCAGCCTCCTCACGGTTTCCCATCTCGAAAGCTGTATTATTATTGACAAGTCCAATATAGCCATTTTCAGCATTATGCTTGACTCTGATAATCGGGAAAGCCTCAACTGTACCATTGTTTTTGAGGTCAAAAATCATTTTATCCGCTGTTACTTGAGCGTTTGAGTCACTATTATAGTTTTTATAAACCGTACTGTGTGCCACGCCATCCGGAATCATGATTTTAATTTCTGATTTTTGCATCCATCTAGCGACATTATCCGGCGTAACATCATCAACCGGCATACCTAGATAATACTTATCCGGCTCATCTCCATAAGTGATTTTAACCGGCTCAGTTACTTTCAAGACACCGGCAAGTTCATGCTTGAGGCTTTCCATAGCGATAGGATTTTCTGCAAACATTGTAAACTTAATAGTATGCTCTTTTTCGCCAATCTTTACCTGTTGTATATTTACGCCCAAAAGAGGGGCGTTATCGGTTGACACGCTCCTCTTGTTACCAATCGGGCGGATAATATCGGTTATACGAAAGAATTTAGACATATCAATGCCGTTAAAGGTCATTAACTTTGTCATGTTAAAATACCCCTCATTCTGTTATCTCGTCTTAGTTGTTCTGATTGATATCTAGCGAATTTATCCCCTGTTTTAGCGACTAAAGTGCCATCGTTTAAGTACATTTCGCTTGGTCGTCTAACAGCTGTCTCAGCCACATCTAAGGCTTTCTCTAGCAATTCGCTAGACTTGTCCATAGTAATCTTGATTTTCTCAGCTATTGTCTGCTTACTACTTTGCTTAACAGTCACTTGAGCACCTAGTTTCTTGTTTAAACCAAGTGCAATTTCTGGTCTGGCATCAATCATCATGCTGTCTTTTAATCGCAACATGGATTTTTTAACAACTCCAGCATCTGCTTCAATACCAACAGCAATACCTTGAGGAATAAATCGACCGACTTCATCACGCATGACCCTAGATGGTGAGTGAATATCTAGAGCACTCTTGATAGTCGCTTTTACCCTTTCAGCAATTGAGTTTGCTGTTGATAGTACAGATCCAGCACCATTATTCAATCCGGTATTTAAACCAGCCATGGCCATTTCACCTGCATATGTGAAATCTGACGGTAGGTTATTAAACGGTTCTTTGATTTGAGTTGATAATGTTGTCGCTGAATTTGTCGGTTGAGATGCACCGTTATCAATCCCTTCAGCTAACCCAGTAGTGATAAAACCTCCGTACTCGTTGAAAACACGAGATGGGGAATTAATATCCATTTCGCTTGTAAAGGATTCTTTTATATCATTGGCCATGTTTTTAGAAGATTCTCCAGCGGTAGAAGCTCCTTGTTCTATCCCTTGACTGACCCCGTTGGGGATTTCTTGCCCCAAACTAGAAAAGTCAGCAGCTGCAATTTCTTCTTGCAAACTCGATACTTGACTTTGTACAATGCCCTTGATCTTGTCTGTGATACCCAAAGCACCAGTATCCATACCAGCAGTCAAACCATTCATAGCTGACTCACCTCCTTGAGCAAAGACTTCGTTCAAAGTTGCTAACTTTTCGTCTGAGGCATTAACAAGTTCTTGAACATACAAACCTCCTTGAGGCCCCATCTGTTGCAATTTGGCCAAAATCCCCTCGTTTACTCCACGTTCAGCCAAAGTGTTGAGGTTAGTAGCCCAATTATTGACCGCTTCTTGGTTTTTTTGGAGGTTTGCAATCATTTCATCAACACTGATAGCTGACTTCATTTGTATCTGATCAAACATGTTCGTAGTTGTCTCAAGTAATTCATTGTATTTAGTACGCATGTCATCAATAACCTTTTGTTGAGCCTTTGACATATTTTCGTATGCTACAACTTGTCTATTTGACCCACTTTCAGCAGCGGCAGCCATAGCTTCAGATGCTGCCTGTTGAACTTGAGATGTTTTTTCGTACTCAGTTTGCAATTCTGTCTGAGTATTTTTTAGCTCAGTTTCTTTGTCGTTGAGTTCTTGCAATTTCTCTTTACGAACACTATCGCTAACATTGGATTCTTCATTCCATTTATTCCGTTGTTCTGCGATCTGCTTCAGTTGTTCACCGATTTCAGCACGCTTTTGTTCGATATCAAGCAGATTCTTTTGGGATGCCTCCCATGTCGATTCTGCCTCCATCGCCGAGATTCGAGCTTTGATTTGATCACTGTTGTGAGACAAAGAATCAGAGTTCTTATCATAAGCTAAATTCAATCCACTAACAGAGGCATTCAAAGCATCAATCTTTTTCTTGAGATTTTTCTTATCTGCTGCAGTTTTATTGGTTTTTTGGGAGAGCTGAACAATTTCATCAGCTAGTTTTTGGTAAGATTCTGTATTACCTTTTACAGACTCAAGATTTTTCTGGCGCTCTTTTGCGCTTTGTTTAACAGAATCTGTTAATTGATCCGTGCTCTTGACTAGCTCCTCTTGTTCCGATTTAAGGCGTTTTGTTTCTTCACTTTCGGCAGTCAGCCATTGCCACAATCCTACCAATGCACCAACAGCAAGACCTACACCAGCAACAATCCAACCAATCGGACCAGTTAAAGCTGTCAGCGCTGCTTTAAACGCTGTTGTTGCAGCGGTCGCAGCAATAGTAGCAGCAGTTTGTAAGCTAATAGCACCAGTTAAAACACCATAAAGAACAGTAGATGCTGTTAGCGCTCCATTGTTTGCCAGATTGGCCACCATTTGAGCTTTCGTGACTGTCCCACAAGTTGCTTGCGCGGCAGTGATTAAATTAATAATCTGTATTGCCCCTGCAGCTGTTGTTTTGAATGTTTGCCAGGAATTAATTAAGTTTTTTGTCGCAGTTATAGCTTCGTTAGCAGCACGCATAGCCACCAAAGCAGAAACCAAACTAATAATAACTGGTGTCAAAGATGAGATTACAGAAATTCCAGTACCCAAAATACTAAATAAAGTCTGAAAAACAGGCGTACTAGCCTTAATAACATTGACAATCACACCAAAAGCAGCATTGATAATCACTTTTAGCGCATCAAAGTTCTCAGCGATGGACTTGCCTGTTGCTGCTTGTGTCAAGTCGTCAAGTGCCTTGATAGTGTTAGCAACACCTTTAACGATTGCATTTTTTAAGTTTCCGAAAGAGGTCTGAATTCCTTTACTATTAGATTTCGCAAGCTCGGCGAAACCACCAACACCACCATTTAACTCAATCAATTTGCTTGAAAATTGGTCGAAAGTGATACGCCCCTCTTTTAATGCAGAATAGAAATCATTCTGAGCAGATTGGCCAGCGAAACCGAATGATTCAGCAGTCTTTTGCAAAGCATAAGGCATTGTTTCTTGCAATGTTTTCCAGGATTGCATATCAACCTTACCAGCTGATAGCATCTGACTAAACTGTTGCAAACCACGGCTTGCATCCGCGCTAGATGATCCTGAAGCAAGAAATGCATTATTAAGAGCAAGTGTTAAATCTGTTGATTTGTTTATATCGCCAGTAATCGAGGTAAGGCGTTGAGCTGTACCTACCACTTCATTTAAAGTAGTAGGCAAGCCCTCAATCCCATTAGCAAGTTTCTTGGTTGAGCGCGTGACATCTTCTGTACTATGCCCCATCGCTTGCATCACTCTTGGATAACTTTCAAGGGTATCAAAACGCTGAATAGCGCCTCCTAAAGCCTCTCCCAAAAGTTCAGCACCTTTAGCGGCAAGCTGGAAAACTGCACTACCTACCGCAAATTTCTTTAGGGAGCTACCCCCTCTGTCACCTTTCTGTGCCGTTTTATCTAACTCATCGTTTAGAACCTTGACTTTATTGCCATCAACGTCTACAACGATGGTAACTTTTCCATCAGCCATTATCTTCTCCCTCCTTTCCTAAACTATATTTAGCTTGTAATTTGCGCATTTTATTCTTATCTCCGCCATATTCTGGTTTCCAGGCACGGATTTCTATAATCTGTTGCATGATTGTGTTATCTGGCAATGCGTTCAAAAGCGCTTTAAATTCTGTCCATGTCAACTTATTTTGAGACTTTAAGAGGTTGATGCCATAAGCCTGTAAAAAACTAGCGTAAATGTATTCTGCATCTTGTTCAAAATCAATCAATTTTTCTTGTTCTTCTTCATCTTTTGCCTTTGGCATTGGATTACCTAACAAATCATACTGAACCGTTTCTTTTTCGATTTCTAAAAAATGCTCTTTTATGTAAATCCAACAATCCACAACCTCTTTGATGTTGTATAATTCTTGGCCAGTCAGCAAATGGACAATCAACTGAGCTTGTTCTAGATGCGTCATTTCCTCCTCTTTCAAGATTTCAAAGACATCAAGAACCTTATTAAAAGACAAGTCTATGTCATACTCCTTATCAGCAATAGAAAAATTTGTGATTAAAGCATCATTTAATTTCATAGACATATTTTTTACCCGCTATTTCTTTTTGTTCTTTTTGCGTTTCTTATTGTTCTTGATTGGAGTGATTTTGCCCTTGTTTAAATAGTGACTAGCACGCTCTTTCACTACCGTTTTGTGTTGCTCAGCAACTTCTTCCAACTTGTCATGCAACATGATTGCAGTCTGTTCTAGAGCGTTTTTTAGGGCGTTATAATCTGGATATACAGAATACAACTTGTCAAATGTACCATCGCCAAAAATAAGATCATATTGAATCTCAAGTTCTTTCTTCTCAAGTTCAATAGCCCCAGCAACTACTTCTTTAGTTACTCCATCACGCTCAATTTTGTTGTTGATATTTGCAGTTACCACATCCAACTCGTATTGAACCAGACGACGTTGTAATTCTTCTTCCATATCATAAAAGCGCATTAAGCTCTCTTGACTTGTATCAAACCATAGCTCTACTTCTCCGATTTTTACTGGAAATCCTGTACGTTTTAGTTCAATCTGAATATCTGTCATGTTTCTACTCCTTTATCTTGTAAAAAAAGGGCAAGGCTCAATGCCCGCCCTTATCAAAAGCTATTAGCTAATGCCAGTTTCTTTTGGCGTTGAGTTATAAGAAAGCTTACATCCGAACGCCTCATAGTCAGAGGCAGCGCCAGAACCGGCCTTGATTTCAGTTGCGGTTGCAGCTCCAACCCATTGTTTTTTCTTGTCAGAAGATACAACTTTGTGCCATAGCTTACGGTCATCCCCTGTCTTGTACTTCATACTAGCAATAAGAGCCTGTGCCTTATCTTCTGGATCATAAGTTCCTTCAAAGGTATAAGCACCTTTTACGCTTACAACAGTTGTTTCTTCAACTCCATCGCCGTCATAGTATGCTTGATCATCTGTTTTTTCGTCTGTATCATCTGATACGTCTGAGATCCATTTTGCAAGTTCTAACCATTTATCATCTGTTGGCTCTGTTCCGTTATTGTACGGAGCTACAAAATGGCCACGTAGGGCGTTTTTTTGTCTTGTCATTGTTTTTCCCTCTCTATTACGATTTTCGCCACAATTTCTATTGTGTAATAATAATATCCTTGCTCGTCCTTGCCTTTCATGGCAGGCCGGCTGACATCCATTCCCATATATTCATAAGAATTATTGTCACTTAGCAAAACTAAGTCTATCTTTGATAGTTCTGAGGTTACTAACCAGATGGTGTCATTGGCTACTGAGTTCTTTTTTGCCTTTACAGCAATTTCAAACGGCAAAGAAACTTCTTGTGTGCCATCCATATACTCTCTGTCCACTTTTCCGCCTGGTATCTGATTGATAACCAGATCATCTTTGTCATCCTCAAAATAATCAAAGCGTGGTTCAACTGGTAAATTTAAAGTCTTGATATGCTTTAAAAGTACATTTTGAAAGTCATTTTCTCGCATCAAAGCCCCATTCCTTTCACAAAAGCTCTAGCCCATTCTTCAGCATGCTTGCTAGTAGCAACTTGATCCCATCGTTTGCCAGTTCCCGGAGTGGTATATCTCCTAAAGGTGACAATGCCGTTTGAACCGTAAAATTGTGCCCTAGCGTAAACTGTGCCATAAACAACAGCATCACCTTGTCCAATGATTCGACCAGAGGCTCTTAAAGCTCCCCCTCTCAAGGGAATATATTGCTCATCGTCTAGCAAGATTTGGCTAGCGACTGCAATCTTTCCTCTTGTCATGGATTCTCTCGAAAGTTTATGCTTAGCTTTCTGCAAGTCAACTTTAATGGCAATACTCATTAGATCACCTCAATTTCTTGACTGAATATCTCACCATCATAATAGTTAGTTTGAAATCCATTAATTGTGTAATCTCCTATCCCATCGTTTACTTTTGCACCCATCCAACTGTTATCAACTGTCACAAAAGATAGCGAGGGATAGAGGTATATAACCCCTTGTTTTTGTCTTGATTTTGAATTCCCTGTACCAGATTTTGAGTTACGATTACCAGATGACCCCACTGATCTATCAAAACGTACATTTTTAATAGTCAACGGTTCTGAATATACTTCATCCCCATAATCGTTTTTGTCAGTCACTTTCTTGATGGTCAGGACATCCTTTAACAAACGCTTGTCAATCCCTTTTAATAGTCGCTTATCGATCATAGGCAACCCCAACAACTAGGCTAAAGCCAGCTTGTCTCAAAGCATTTTCAGCATCCATAGACAAATTAAATTGCTGACCTGCTGATGTGCTTTGTGAGGTGCTATAAGAGATTGATGTACGTCCGATAGAAACACTACTAGCTAGTTGTTTATCATCAGCAGACATAATGCCAGATGAATCGAGATAAGCGATTTGGAAAGCCATAGCAAGCTTAACAGCATTTTTCCGATAGGCAATTTCTTTTTCAAAGTCAATGCCTTTCTGATAAAAACCGTTAGTGTATAGGTCAATCGCTATCTTTGCCCTGTTTGCCAATTTTTCAAAGTCTGTTACTTCATCAAAACCCAGCTTAGTAAATTCATCTTGTGTTAAATAAGTCATGCGTAACCTCCCTTAAAAACAAAGGGTGTTGCCACCCCTTATTTAATCTTCAACAGTTGCTTGAGATACATCATCTACTGATGGGGCATCTTCTTCTGGTTCTAGCGTTCCATTTTTGTCAACAAGTTCCAAAACATTTTTCACATCTGGAAAAGCATTTTTTAGTTTCTTGTTGACTTCTTTGGCGTAATCTTCTTCAAGCTCAATAATGTCACCAACGATCACATCTTTGTTGAGCTGTTCAAAGACAAGGTTTTTTGTTGCTCGATAAAGTGCCATGTTCTACCTCCTATACAATAGTTCCTGTAACTTTGTAAATTGCTTTCTTGTTGTCATCAAGAGTGTAAGTACCACCCTTAGCAGCAGCTTGCAATTTCACACCGTCAAAGTTTTCAGCTTCGATAACACGGGCTGTTGAGATACCAATAAACGGAATGATAATACCGTTTGGTGAGAAGATAGCGACAACACCGGTTTCAAAGTATTGTGCTGGCGTTTCTTCCAAGGTAAAGCCCTTGTATTTTGGCAGTCCATTTTCATCAAGGGAGATGGTTGCCCCTTTAGCACTTGTAACTGAGGCCATATCTACGATGGCGTTGTAAAGTTCTGAACGTAAGTAAACAGTAACCGGTGCTGTAACTTCGTTGTTTGTGTAATAAGCTGACAACTTATTGAACAAAGCTTTTACTTTGTCATCTGTGAAATCAGCAAGAGCTTCAGATTTAGCAGCGTTGTCTGACAAGTATTTACCAATTCGCTTGTTCATTGTTCGAGTTTGTGCCTCTGATTGCAACTTCAAGCGGTCGGCAACAGCAGCATTAAGATCATTGTTTACTGTGTAACGGTCAAGTCCCTCATGAATTGTTAGGGTATAGTCATAGTCGACATCTGTATTGTCATACTTAACTTCTGTCAAATCACCAAAGCGTGACTGAGCGCCTGTATTATCGCCAAAGTCACCATCGTTTGCGCCTGTCTTGTACTCTCCAATTACGACTGGTGTGTTGTTTGTTTTGACTGAGAAAGCCTTAGAGTTTTCTTGTACCCCATCCAAAATCTGAATAGGTGCTAGAGCGTTTGAGAATGCTGCCCGCACTCCAAAAACTGTCTCAAGAATGCCCGCATATTGTTTCTCATAGCGGCGCACTGCGTTGTTTTGATTACTTGGCATTTGTAATCTCCTTTCTGTTATTTGCCATACCCGTCAATAATCGCTTGGAATGGGTCGACTTCACCTGCTCCCTCACCCGCTGGATTACCTTGAGGTAAAATATTTGGGCTAGGCTTACTTTCTTCACTTTTGAATAGATATGGATCGCTTTCTTTTAAACCGTTGATTACTTCATCAATCTGAGGTTTCCCGTTTTCGTCTAACTGGATAGCATCAACATCAATGAATTTCATCAATTTGTCTGGATTGAAAGCATTTGTATCTTTCAAAGCTAGATTGATAGCACTAACCTTTTTAGTTTGCGCAAGTTCAGCGGCAGCTTCATTTTTATACTTGTCATATTCAGCTTGTAATTCATCAATCGCCTCTTTTTGTTTAGCGCTGATACCTTCAAGCGATTTCAAGTGTTCGACTTGCTCCTCTGCCTTTTGCAACTGTGTTTTGAGACTATCTCGCTCTTGTGTGATAGTTTCTAAGGCTGATTTGTCCTCATTCAGCTCTTTTCCTCGCAAAGCAAAAACTGACTTAGCCTGTTCTTCAGTCAATCCAAGATTGAGTAGTTCTTCAGTTGTAAATGCCATTTGTACCCTCCTAGTTCTTTTTTAGGTGGACAACTCCCACCTCAAGCAAAATATTATTTACTATTTCAGTTTACTTTGGATGGAATGGGATTTTTTACGGTTTTAGGCGCAAAAAAAGGGCTTGCTCTTAGCAAAACCCTCTCTTTTAATATAGTTTTTCCCGTCTATAATCTCGATGCAGAAAATCATGTTGTAAGACAAGCGTATTGATCTTCACTTGGTATGCTCTCACTTTCAGCCGTTCAGCCTCAATCATCTTTTCATCCTGCATTGTTTTGGCATAATGCAACCGCTCTTTGTGGTTCTTGATAATACGTTCTAAACTTCTTTGTTTAGCTTCTATCCGTGCATTATCCTCTGCTTGCTCTGGTGTCAGGTCTTTCAGATAACTTGGTAAGTTTGGTAACTCGTTGACTCCAATGACAAAAGGCGTTAAGTAATGCCCACAATGGATTCCAAGGCATCCTCCAGCCGTTCCATAACCATAATCAAGCAAAGAATAGACTGTAATACCATTTTCTTCTCTAGCTTGCCCTTTGGTTACTATCTGCCCTTGTAAGGGGCTGCATGCTGGTCTTGCCGTTGCTTTCATGGAGTAATAAAAGGTATCGATTCCTAGCTCTTCAGCTGGCGTGATACGCATTTCATTATACACTCTATATGTCGTTGTCTTGATGATTGCTCTAGCATACGCATCAGCTCGCCACTCTCTCCCTCCTTTGTCCACAAAACCTGTAAAGCCTCGCTTCTGCCAGCCCATGATGGTATCATGTAAGGCTTGGTCGCTTGTTTTCGTACCAGATACCACTTGGGCAACTGTTTCCTCGACAACTGACTTATACACGGCTTGTAAGCTCTCTGGCAAAGTTGTGTTGATAAGGTTTAGGTCGCTTACCGCTTGCCTTGTGTACGCCTCTAGGCTATCTGTAACCCCATTTTTGATATGACCACTTGAGGGCTTTCCAAGGTCTTCTTCAAGTTGTTGTTTAGTGTCTTGATAGACTTTCAGACCCTCGTTTTCGATAACATCTCTCAAAAGTCGCTCAGCTATGTTTGTACGCTCTGAAATAAGCTTTAGATTTGCATCGTTTAACAAGTGCATATCGCTCAGCTTTTCTAACTGCCAGATATATGGGGTTCTCATTAAGTCAACACTCCCACGCTCTTTTAGGCGTTTAATCATACGGTCAAAAAGGTCTATTTGCATTTTAGCGTATATATCAGTCACGCCTTGCATCTGCAAAGAAAACTGTTGGTCATTGATTGTGAGTTGTTTCTTTTTATTGCTCATAATCAAGCCTCGCTAACTACCTCATAGGTTTCTTCAAAAATATCTGGCTTGCATGGATAAAATTCACCTTGCACACCTTTAATGATATAATCCCCCTTTTGAGCTACCATATCTCCCTCAAGCGTTGAAATTACAATACTTAAATCAGAGCACAAGGTGTTTTGACCAATAAACTCTCTGATTTCTTCATAGTTTGACCCAATAAACCTAATCGCCTCAATTACAACTGGTTTTTTCTTATACTTTGTCATCTTCTTCCTCCTCGTTTTGGTCATGCATGCCATAAATAGCAAGTTCAGCATCGTTCATGGGTGGTAACTCATTATTGATAGCATTGAGTTCTTTTTCTGCCTCGACATCAGAAATATTCAATGTCTTACCGATTGCCCGTTTCTTGGTTGAGAATCCTGCTGCTACCATTTTAGCCCAATAATCAAGCTCGGCATGACGGTCTGTGAATACTCCATCATCTAAGTTTACAGAAATATCTTCCAGTTCTGGGATTTCTCCACTGTAAACCCCCACCGCCTTACCTAACTCACACATAGAGACACAAAGCTCTTTGATAGCTTGTTCAACAAGTGCAACAATGCTATTTCGCATCTGATAAGTGTCTGAGTTCTCACTGACAATTTCTGTTGCTGTCTTTACTCCTTGCCCATCAAAGGTAAACATACCACTTGATACCCCTATTTGCATTTCAAAGAGTTTCAATCCCTCAGAAATAGCAAGGATATAATCATCTGCTCGAATTGGTGAGGTAAGATCTGTAATACCTCCAGCATCCATGCTAGATCCGCCAATCTGCATATAAACATTCTGTTCAACATCAAAACGTGGTCTAAAATCTATTGTTCCATCTGAGCGTTGATGTTGTCTTTGCGTTAGATGTTCTGGGACAATCACGCGCCTTTGCCCCATCTTTACTTCCCACATAAATTCATCATAAGAGCGATTGATGAAATCAATAGTTGTTTTTGCGTTATCAAAGATTGATAATCCAAGGGGGCTGTTGATGTCCTTGTTGTTCATGCCTGGAGTTTTTAGATAAGTAAATAGAGGTCTTGATAGGTTTTCAAAGACTGTTACAGGTTCTAAATTTTTGTACTTGTCTAGTTCACTTAAGTTCACACGTTGACCTAGCACATCATTCACATCCGATCTATACAGCTCATTTGTAATGCGATAATACTTCTTATCGTTTGTACTACCTGTTTCTTGTCCGTCTGCTGTCACCCACTCGTGAAACTCAACAAGTGTATAATAAACGTTCTTACGCCCTTCAGATTTAATAGTCTTAGTAAGTATTGCAGCACTAGAAACGTCTTGTGTGTTGCTTTCTAGTGGAAAGAATACAGGAGCTTGAATAAATGCCACACGGATCTTGTCGCCATCAACGTAAGGCCGCATAGCTAGGCCACCAAGTGCCAATGCACTCTCTAAATACCTCTCGAAGTTTTTGTTAAATCTATCGTTGATTAGCATATCATCTAAAAACTTGCTCAGAGTGCTATCTTTTGCCGTAATAGTCGCTTGTTCATTGTAAACCAAACTAGCAATCTTCTTCGATGCTGTTCTTGCAATCGGCAAGTGATTCATTGGGCGGGATTGGATATCTCCATCTGTGTTCTTGTACTGAACATCATCCCATTTTGATTGATAGTAGACTAGATTTCTCTTGATCCGGTCATACTCCTCTTGAGTCACTGCAATTTTTGGATGTTCCAAAATACTATTAAGGTTTGATGTCTGCATGTTATACCTCCCTCGACTAAAAAAGTCTTTTACTTTCTGAAATAGGCTCATGATTGCCCTCCTCTATACATTACCAACACGCAAGCCTAACAATTTCGCATTGTCTAAGACAAAATATTGTGAGGTATCGCATGTATGGTCATCTTCTTTGATAACGCTAGGATTGTCAGATTTGATAGTCTTTTCATCCCAGCGATACATCTTGTGTTCTTCAATAAATATCTTGTTATTCTCTGTATTGAGATAGTAAAAGCGACCTTGAGCAAGCAAAGATTGAAAGCTGTCAATCATAGTCACTTTTCTAAGCTTAGCGACTGGATGCCATTTCAAACCAAAGTCAAGAAACATCTGGTTTCTCAATGCTCCCTCGGCACTATCTATTGTGTATTGCAAGGCTTGTACTCTGTACTTCTCAATAACTGATCGCATATAAGCATATATCTCTTTAGAGAGCTGACTAGGTGCTTTTTTGACTACTTGGCCAGCAGGTGAATAATACCAGGTATCAAGTAAGATAACCTTACCTTTGGCTGTGATACCAAAAGCACAACAAGCGGTCGCTGATTGCTGATGCCCACCGTCCAGCGCAAATGATATACCAATAAGTCTGTCATCGCTAGGCAAAGCATCAATAGCATGAAACATACTCATGTTATACACGTTGTTACCTAGTCCCACTGCCTCACCTAGATATAAGTATCTGTAATAATCGTAGTCATTCTCTTTGATACGCTCTATATCTTCTAGCATCTGCTCAGTAACGAATCCGAGTTCATCATCAAGATAGGTGCTTGAGTGAGCTAAATAGTTCTTATTTGTTTTGATGCTCTCAAACCATTCATTAATCCAACTATATGGATTTCTAGGTGGGTTGTAACTCCAAAAGAATTGTACAAACTTGGCGCGCGGGTGTTTCTGCCTCATGAACGTCACGTTTGATTGGTCAAAATCCTCTTGATTACTAAATTCAGCGGCCTCTTCATACCAAACCGCTATAATGTTACCAATATCATTTGATTTCAGCTTTTGAAAGTCATCCTGACCATAAAAGTAAAATGTTGAACCTGTCCTTTTGTGTACGATTTTAAACGGGCTTACCGTTTTACTAAACTGTCTATCAATGCCAAACAAGCTCAAAGCCCACCAAACTTTATTGAAAACACTATCTCGGATTGTGTTAGCCACCTTACGGATAACAACGATATTGGCCACCTCTCCAGCGATGATATACCTTATCATCATATATGCTAGTTTGAGTACAATAACCGATGATTTAAAAGAGTTACGCCCGCCTTTCAAAACATTGTAAGGCAAATTAGAAATCCAAACAGATTTGAAATGAGGGTTAACATTCTCTTGCACTTTAAAGGTCATCTGTCGCCCCCTTTACTTCATCTAGCCACTCATCGACAATATGGATCATTTCAGCCAAACCCTTTTCAGCTTCCTCACGCTCTCTATTATCATGCTTGAGCGCTCTAATACGTTCTTTCTGCTCTTGTATATCGTATTTATCTTTGGTATTGGTCAACTTGATTATGTTCTCGGTCGCTTTCTGATTGCCCTTTACAGCCTGCTGGAATGTAGCAAAGGCTAGCAAAGCCTCATTGTTGCCAGCCATGCCCATCTCCTCAAGTTGTTTCTTTATTTTACTATCCGTTACATCCAAAGATAAGAGGGTTTCAAATGCTTTTTTTAGATCAGCTTTTTTTCTTCTTGCTATGCCAGATGCTTTGCCTCCTTTTCTTTGGAGTTCTTTCTGTTCCTCCAAACTTCGTTTGCTCATAGGAGTTAAATTTTTAGTTCCATCTCTAGGCAATTTCCACCCTCCTTTCAAACAAAAAATCACAAGCATTTTATACTCATGATTTCATTGTATATGGT
>ERZ773074.299-NODE-299-length-22139-cov-12.255162_pt1 | contig 22139 bp, 19 predicted proteins | sample MGYA00580615_ERZ773074 | MGnify/ENA primary metagenome ERZ773074 (study PRJEB29015, sample SAMEA2738126) | human oral metagenome | biome: human oral; feature: human-associated habitat; material: saliva | place: China | collected 2160 ...
TCTAACTCATTTTTGAGTAAAAATCAACTCAAAACTATATCAAATTTTTGTAAAACTTAAGTCATTTTTGTACCAAAAATCATACAAATTTTGAGTAAAATCTAACTCATTTTTGAGTAAAAATCAACTCAAAACTATATCAAATTTTTGTAAAAAAGTATTCAAATTTCCGCAAAATATCATATCAAAAGTTTAACTACTTTGCGGACACAGAAGACCCTTAAAGCGGCTCAATTCGCTCTTTACGACAGCGCGTCAAAATAAATTTTTGCTGTCGTCAAAATCGCGATTTCGCACCCGCTTTTATATGCGAAAACACTGAATTTGCGAAAGTTTCGCAAATTACGACAACTAAAAGTTGCATTTTCGTATTGTGCGCCACGCGGATTCTCCGCAATACAACGGGCGTCTCAGCAATTCGTCGCAGGGATGCTCCGAAGTATGCTGAAAAGGACAAAAGGGCATAAGAGGGGGTGACGCAACACGAGGGTTTCACTATGTTCAACCTCTGTGTTACGGTCGGCATAGCCGACACCCTTCGCTGCAAGCAGCTCACCTTTCGTGGCAAGCCACTCAAGGCCCTTACTGCGTGCCTTCGGCACTTGCCCTAAGGCTTCGCCTAGGGTGCCCTCCGTTCGAGCATAACTCTCACTCAAATAATCTATAACAAATGATAGCGGCTTTATGTTGTGATAAAAATCTGACAAAGAACATGTCAATAACAACATCACAAACATTGCCGCTAACAAATATCAAATCAAAATAATAGCAAATGAAAAAATTGTGCTTGGTCGCACACGAGAGAACTTGTGAAGAGTCACAAGTAAAAGAAAAATAAATGCAAACTCTTCACATTGTTCAATCTCGTATCAATTTGCTTATAATAAATCAACAAAGTATTGTAACAAAAAAAAATTAAAAATTTTGTTAAAAACTCTTGACAAACAAAATTTAACATGTTACAATACATATAAGAACTATTATGAAACAAATAAAGTTACTACGAAACGAACAAAAATATAAGACATCAAAAAGCAGGAAACCCTGCCCGAGAGAAAAAGTGCAATAAAAACAAATTCAATAGATAAGGCACTAACGTGACTAACAAATTGAAGAACATAATTGTTGCAACAAGTATAGCTCTCACACTCATGCTTAACGCAACACCGATAATTGCAACAACTATAAACGTTCCGAAAACGGAGACTTACCTAATTATGAAAAACGTAAAATACGATACGCCGAACATCGACGACGTTTTCGCGCATAAGATTCACACCGCTCCAATTCTCACTGTAGACGAGACTAAACTGAACGGTGAAATCAAAATGCTTCCTAATTACAATCAAAACAACTACATTCAAAAAGCTTGGACTAACTAACACATACAGTGTATAGTCACATATAGAAAGGATTTAAAAATGCTCAAAACTACTAAACAGAAAGTTATCGCAGGAGTTGCTGGACTGGCAGTCGTTGCTGCCCTTGGTGCGGGCTTTGCCTATACCAACGGCGCCTTCACACCTGCTGCTACTCCAGAGGCACCCGCAGCTGTCGCTAAGGCTAATGTTCAGCGCAACATGAAGCAGCTCACCGCAGCTAATGTTACCAAGGCTGCCGCTAACCTGACCTTTGCTGGCACAGATGTCTCTGTTTCAAACCCTGTATCGGTCTCTATTGCAGACGGTCACGTTATGGTAACTGAGACCTCCTCTGACACCGCCGCAAACAACGTCTGGTACGCACCTCGCCGTGCAGCCGCTCTTGCAGCTCGCCTTGCCGAGACCAAGGTCACCGACTCCGCTGATGAGAACAAGGACACAGACATTAAAGATGTTACCTATGTTGTCACTGACACAGAGGGTAATGTCAAGATTGCAGTAACCGAGGAGCCAACTGCTGATGCTGTAGCCACCGCTGGCAAGCAGACACCTCTTGACGAGACTAATCCAGATGAGGTTAAGTCCACTGTTGTCGTTGAGGTAACTGAGGATGAGGCTAAGCACATGGATGAGGTTCAGCCAACCGCTGACACTAAGACCGAGGCTGCCACCTCTGATACCAAGGCTGACTCCGAGAAGACCTCTGATGCTACCTCTGACAAGAAAGAGGACGCTAATACAACCTCTACTGACGCTCCTAAGACCGACAAGGTCTTGAATGAGTCCACGGGTTTCACTATGTCTGAGGATACACATGACGGTCTTGCCGAGGACGAGAAGGCAAACGTTGCAACTTCTGGCGGCAAAGAAGTAACTGACCCAACAGGCACTGCTATCACTCCAGCAGCACCTGCACCTAAGCAGGAGGCTGCAACTGAGGCTGAAGCACCTGCACCAGAGAAAGCAGATACTGTAGCACAAAACGCTCCAGAGCCAAGCTACTCAGCTCCTGCATCTCCATCAAACTCTAGCTCTTACACTGCACCTTCTCAGCCCGCACAGCGAGAGAAGCACTACGTTGTAGACGTATATGCGTGGGACGAGCAAGTTCCTAACGGCTATCATTTTGTCACCTCCGATGGTCATATATTCTATGATAAAGATAGCATGACAGCATACGTAAAGCAACAAATAAAAGCTGGCAACACAAAACTTTCATATACTGTCGTTGATGACTACATTACAGTTCATCACCCAGAACAGGGTCACTGGGAGTAAACCTTAGTACTAACATTATTACTCTACTAGCGTAAAAACTAGTAGAGTAATTTTTTTGTGAAAAATAAAAATTTTTCAAAATAACTCTTGACAAATCAAAACCAATATAGTATCATATAGCTTGTATCGTACTCATCGTATTCCAATAATACGAAACAAGTTAGTAAAGGAGTCATATATGACTACACAAGCAAAATCGCTTGGTAAGCGCATCAAAGATGTTGTTCTTGTAGCAACACTCGTCGCATCCCAAGCACTTGCAACACTTATGGGTGGTGCTGCAACAACAGCATACGCTGCTGACGGTGATACCGTAACTGTTGCACAAGACAGTAATTATGTAACAGACCACGGAATCCACCTCTGGACCGCATCCACAGGCGTTCCTATGTTCTGCGCAGACCCTGAAAATCAGATTCATGCAACCGCAGCTGATAATGCAGGTACTGTTACTGATATGACCAATCTCTCAACTGTTAATGGACACACTTACAATGACCACGACCGTGCAATGATTGATTATATCACCTATTATGCAACAACCTATATCCAAGACAACAAGTCTTGGGCGGACGTTTCTGGCTCTGACCTTCAAGCAGCAGCTCAGTTCGCTATCTGGGGTATCCGCTGGGGCAACATTAACTCCCCTAACATTCCATACTCTGGAAACGGTTCTCACGCAACAGCACTTGCTGCAGCTAAGACAATCTATGCACAGGCATCTGCCTTTGCAGACAACACTGCATCCGACCCAGCTGTTCCACTAGGTTCTGCTATGGCATTCATTCCTACTAATAACAAGCAAGCAATGACCTTCATGAACAGCGTTGGCTCGATTTCTCTTGTCAAAACTTCTGCTAACCCAGCAATGACCGATGACAACACTGAGTGCTACTCTCTCGAGGGCGCTGTCTACACCGTTACCGACGCAAACGGCGCAACAGTTGGTACTATCACAACCAACGCAGAAGGTAAAGGCGAGCTAAAAGGTGTCAAAAAAGGCGACTATAAGATTAAAGAGACCACAGCACCTAAAGGTTATGCCATTGACGCTAAAGAGTACCCAGTAACTGTCAACGGTAAAGCTGTTGAGCTTGCTGTTAAAGACGTTCCTCAGAACGACCCACAATTTATCATGATTCAAAAGAAAAATGCTGAAAATAACGCAAACAAAGCAGCAGGTGGTGCAACATTTGCTGGTGCTGAGTTCAAAATCAACTACTACAATGGTTACTATACCAAAGACAATCTTCCAGCACAACCAACCCGTTCTTGGACGGTAAAAACTGACGAAGATGGCTTCTCAACATTGCACGACCCAGAAACATATCTTGTCAGCGGTGATGAACTCTATACTTCTTCAAACGGCGGTCCAACGCTTCCTCTCGGTACTGTAACTGTCATTGAGACAAAGGCGCCAAAGGGATATCTTCTTCCTGAGAACAACGAGCTTAACGTTCAACAAATCAAGCCTAATGGCACTCTCGAAATCGTGACTAACGACCTCAAAGCTGAGCAGCCTGAGCAAATCATGCGTGGCGACTTTAAGTTCGTCAAAGCTATTGAGAACACTCAGACTCGTGTCAACAAGGCTCTCTTTAAGGTAACCTCTCAGACCACTGGTGAAACTCACTACATCGTCACCGATGCTAATGGTGGTTTCAACTCCGCTGATATCAAACACTCTGAGAAGACCAACGCTAACGACGCAGCTGTTGCTGCTGACGGCACCGTTGATGAGTCCAAGCTTGACCCAGAGGCTGGCATCTGGTTCTCTGGTACAAAAGACACTCAGGTTCCTGTAAATGACGCAAAGGGTGCTCTTCCTTATGACACCTATGATGTCACCGAGATTACAACCTCTGCAACCGAGGGCACCAAACCAGTAACATTCTCTGTTACTATCTTCCGCGACGGCACCAATGTTGACATGGGCACCGTTGATGACCAGCCTGGTGATACTCCAAAGATTCAAACCGAGTTCACCGACCTTCAGGGTAGCCACGACATTGAGCCAGACAAAGAGGTCAAACTGCACGACACCGTTGCATACAACAACCTCACTCCTGGCAAAGAGTACACCATGAATATGACCATTCATGTCGTCGGTACTGATGGTAAGGACGAGGGCGAGCTGAAAGACAAAGACGGTAAGCCAGTTACTGCTTCCGTAACCTTCACCCCAGAGTCACCTAACGGTACTGTTGAGGTTCCTTACACTATCAACACTTCTTCCCTTGAGGGCAAGAGCATTGTTGCCTTTGAGTCCCTTACTAAGGACGGCAAAGAGGTAGCAACTCACGCTGATATCAATGACAAAGGTCAGACTATCAACGTCAAGAAAAAGCCTTCCAAGTCCGTTCCTCAGACTGGTCAGGAGCAAGATATGTTCCGCAATGTCGCTATTGGTGCTGGCGTCCTAGCACTCGCTGCTATTGGTTACGTCATCTACAAAAAGCGTAACATTGCAACTGCTTAAAAATTTCCGCACGATGAGTATATGAATTGTCCCCTATGGTACCTCACAAGTCCATAGGGGCTTTTCATAACAATATATGTTAGCACATATCGAGATATGCCCTGTAACATAAAGGATGGAGAAATATGAAACTCAAATCATACATCAGACAACTCTTATCTTACGCTATAGTTGTTCTAACACTGTTCACCGTATGTGCTTGTGGAAATAGCCCGCACATTACTATCAACAAAATACAGCAAACAGCGCCTTCGACGCAATATGCACAAACTCAAACTGTAGATGATAATGTTATTCAAGAACTAGGTCCTGCTGAGGTTGACGAATCAATTCAACCTGGTCAAATTGTCTACGATAAATTTGACTCTCTTAGCAGAACACTAGAAGTCAAAGCTAACTTGGACCACACCAACTATGAATATGGTCAACGTGAGCGCGAAGATATCTCTGGTATTAAACCATCTGGATGGGTTAAAAACCAAAAGGTAACCATCAACTTCGCTGATGGTTCTCACTACTCAGGATACTTCTATAACCGTTCTCACCTACTCGCACACTCTCTTGGTGGCGATGATGCTGACTATAACATGATTACAGGTACTCGTCAGCAAAACGTAGGCAAAAACGACGGTCAAGGCGGTATGGCTTACACAGAGACACTTGCTCGTGATTACCTAAAAAAGAATCCCAACGGAACACTGTACTACAGCGTAGAACCAGAATACACAGACAATGAGCTTGTTCCTCGCTCAGTCATTGTGAATATTAAATCTAATGACGGTTCTATTGATAAGCAAGTAAGGGTTTACAATGTAGCCACAGGCTACACGATAGACTACATGACAGGTGAGTACCAGAAAAAATAAAAACCTGTTAATAATAGCAAATCACACATAACAATAGAAAGGAAACGTGCTATGAACATCAATAAGCTTCCATTTTTGACAAAGGTTGGAACCTTCATCAAGGGCGCAACCGTTATCCAGAAGGTCGGTATGGCAGTTGCAACTATTGCTGTTGCAGGTGGAACTGCGGCAGGTATTGTCGCTGCAAACACACCAACGACAAATGTCGCTCCTCAGACCGCTGCTGCTATCTCTCAGCCAGAAAAGACTGACGAGATTAAGTCTGACGACACAAAGGCTGAGGATACCAAGGCTGAGGAGACTACCTCTACAGATGACACAAAGCCATCTGAGGACTCTCAGTCTTCTGACGACTCCTACAAGGTTGTTGAGGAGCCAGGTCGACCAGCTAAGCGTGATTGGGAGTACAACTACGCAGAGGCTGAGGAAAAGCCTGCTGAGTCCCATGAGGTCGAGCCAGCCGCTCCAAGTCAGGACGACAGCATCGGCGGTAAGGAAAAGGGACTTCAGTACATCATCCTTGCTCGCGGTGACAACAATGTCAGCTACTCCGCAACTTACGGCTACGACGGAACCTTCTCTTCCCGTGAAGAGGCTATGGCTAACGTCATGTCCCAGCTCGAAAACGCTGGTGTCACCAATTATCAACTCTACGAGAGTTCTCGTGTAATGATTGGTAACTAAAGAATTACTAAATAACCCATCTTAAAAGGTGGGTTATTTTTTTTTTGATAGGACATCGGGCAAAGCACGATGGACTATCCCTAAGTGTGAACATTAAACAAAGCAAAAATAGATTAACCTTGCTCGATACAAAGAAAAAAAGAAAATAACACTTGACAAATTAATTCGCATACTATACAATGATAGTAACATCTAATAGTATGGAGATTTGTATGAAAAAACGAAAAATAATTATGCTATCCCTATCAATCATACTGCTCATAGCTGGAATAGCACTAATAGCAAAATCAATGTTTGATATTGTTCCAGATATTATCGCCAAGCAAGAAAGCACAGCATTGGCTGATGAAATTCATGCAACAGATAACAATAGCGATAACGGTACCGCCGATTCCAATGAAACGCCAAACAACGATATCAACTGGAACGTAGTACAAGAAAAAGTACCTAACACAAAATCTTGGCTTAAAATCCAAGGTACGCACATTGATAACCCTGTTGCTCAAGCAACAGACGATGACCCAGATTACTGGCTATCCCACAATATCAATGGATACTACTCTCAGTCAGGAACCATCTTCTTTGGCGAAGAATCCAATGATAAAGTAAATATCATTTACGGTCACAAAATGAACATGTACGGACTTATGTTCAACGAACTTGGCGACAAAGCCGACCAAGCAAGCTTCAATAACCTAGGTAACGTTCTTCTCTGGACAAAACAAACAGGCCTTGAAGCGTACACTCCCGTTGCTGCACAAAGAGTAAATGCTCACGAAACTGACCTTCGCAATGTACCGAGTATGTCCGATGAAAATAGACTAGAATGGGCAAAGCAATTCTACCAAGAAGCCTCAGCAACCGACTCGGTCAACTGGGACGATGTGAAAGACAAAAAACTTTTGTTCTTAGTTACATGCTCTGGCTATGCAAGATATGGTCACGACATTAGAACAGTAATTCTCTGCGTACAAAGTTAGACGAGAATACCCTAGCAAATATGTTAGGGTATTTTTTTTTGGATATATAGCGAAACACAAACATTATAGCGAAAAACTAGGCAAAAAGCCTAGCGAGAGTTTTTCTGTATAAAACCTATAGAAAGGAACAAAAAAATGCTCACTATTCCTACAACCATTAAGTCAACCCCGCTCGGAGATAGGGCATTCGACCTATACTCACGACTACTAGACGACAACATCATCATGCTTGATGGTGAAGTCACCGATGAATCTGCAAGTCTTTGCGTAGCACAGCTCCTTTACCTAAGTGCAAAAGATGACGCAAAAGACATCAACATGTACATCAACTCACCTGGTGGCTCAGTGTCCGCAGGTCTTGCTATCATTGATACAATGAACCTCATCCCAAATGATGTTAACACCATTGCAACAGGTCTTGCTGCATCTATGGGAGCAATGATTCTACTATCTGGTACCAAGGGAAAGCGCAACGCTCTTCCACACGCAGAAGTAATGATTCATCAGCCACTAGGCGGCGCACAAGGACAAGCAACAGACATCGCAATTCGTGCTAATCACATTCTCAGAACGCGTGAGACTCTGTATTCCATGATGAGCGATGCCACTGGAAAAGACATCGACGAGATTGCAGAAGCCTGCGAAAGAGATAACTTCCTCACAGCCGAAGAAGCAAGAGACTTCGGTCTTATTGACCACATCATCGGTTGCTAACAATAAACCCCTCGCTAATAACGAGGGGTTTCTTTTTTTAATGCTTAACTTCACGTTTCAAACTATCTGCAAGACGAGCAGAAAAGCCAACATCCTTCAAAACACGCCTTTCAATAGAAGCAACATCAGCTTCAATTTCTCGCTTGCGCTTAGCATACTTTTTGCCCTCTTGCATTTTAGCTAAATGCTCAGGCGTGATAGTACGCTTTTTCCGTGTAGACTTTTTACGCCGAGACATACACAGCACCACCTGTCTTATAAATCAATTTTCTATACTCACAAGTCAAATAAACCATCAAAAGAAAATCTGCCAACACAAACACAAAAGGCTCAGTTAAAAACGTTGGTATAGACAATCCAACAAAAAGAATACTGAAAATGTTGTAAACAATATGAACGCCAACAGAAGCCCAAATATTGCCAGTTCGCTCAAACACATAACATGAAAACACACCAAGCATAAAAATAGGCAACAGATGAGCCTGAGTTCCATGAATAAGAGCAAACAATAACGCTTGTCCAATAAAAGCAAAACGTGGACTCATAACTTTCTTCCACATAGAATAGATAAGACCTCTAAACAAAAATTCCTCAGCGACAGGCGCAGCAACTAAGGTCAAAAAAAGTCCTTGTGCAATATCTGATGTTCCCATAGCCTCTTTATACGAAGCATAATCAGTTGCAGGTCCTAACGACAATGCCCATGCACCTGTAATTTGCCCGAACAACCATACACCAATGAAAAGGGCTATGAGTATATACTTCTCTGTTTTAGTAATCTTTGGCATAGCCAAAAAAGAAAACTCACGCCTATACTGCCACAGAACAAAAGCCATCAATAAATCGAGAACAAGAGTCCCCAAAACTGGGGAAACTCCTGTACTCAAAATAACAGCTGCTCCGCCAAACCAATAGACAGCAAGACAAAGAAAAGGAATCCCGATATAAAATAATTTCTTATTCATCGAAACCAACCTCTACCATACCATCCTCATCAGATTCTGGCGTAACAGTACCAACGCCCTCGCAAACCACATCGTTCGCAATAAAGTTCACGGTCTTTCTACCAGCAAACTCATTGATAGAAAGTGTGCCAAAGACATGTAGCTTACTGCATGTAAGCATTGAACCCAAGTCCTCGCCATTGTTCCACATAACAACCTCAAAGCCTTGAGAAAAAGTACCTTTAACGTGCTGTTTTGTCGAACCCATACGTGTCCACTCGCCGTCAGAAGGCTTAAAAGTAAACATAACAACCGGCGCTTCAAACCCGTTACCAAACGGAGCAAACTGCTTCAGTTCATAAATAAATTCCAAGAACAGAGGAATGTCAATATTACTATCACCAGTATCATCAGTTGCAATCTCAATATCGCACGACAAAACGTCATCTTCAGATACCTCAGGTCTTAACTCGTCTGCTTTCTTATCAACATAAGCTGCCAACGCTTTCAACTCTCGCAAGTCGGTAACACCAATACCAAAAGCGCCCTCATGACCAGCCGCATGAAAACCAACAGGCTGCAAAAGAGAAATAGCAGGGAACCATAAAGGACTTCGTCCACTTCCCCTAAAGCCGTTACCACCATTGCTCGCCAAAACAAACGTTGGCTCACCAGTTTCACCAATACGCTTTGTCGCTAAAAGACCAAGAATACCAGCAGGTGCATTAGAATAATAAATATGAGGTGCATATGACTGAGCCATGCCCATCATTTCCTCATAATAAGCAGCAACAGCAGCTTTACGCTCCTCGTTCAAATCCCAAAGTTTTTTAGCACACTCGTCAGCATTATCACTGAAGAAAACACCAAAAGGAATATCTGTGATAATATTCATACGCTTAACAGAGTTAAACATAGGTGCCAAATAATAGCCGAAAAACTCCTCGGTAATATCATCTTGACGACGCAACTTACCATTCTGAATAAAAAGCTTCAGAACACAGACAAGACCCTTGAACGCACTAACGAATCGCTCGTCTGCATTCATATAGGTCAAAAATGGAGACTCTTGTACACGCCCATCTTGTAACACAACAGGCCACAGAAGTCGCAAGATAGCACAAGAATCACGAACTAAATCGCGGTTCTCATATACTAAAGGCATAACATCAGAAATAGTACCAATACCTGCAAAAACACGCAGACGCCTAATATTCTCACGCTGAGACAATGTTCCATATGTATCAGCATAGTATTGTAGTACCTGATAAAACACATGAGCACCACAAATACCTTTGTTCTTATACGTATCATCAAGCCTATTAGGATTGACAACCACAAGTGCATTTAATGACTTGGTGTCATCCAACTCCTGCTTATGGTGGTCAGTAATAAGTACCTTAATATGCTTATCAGTTGCAAACTCTGCACCAGCATAGCAAGTAATACCTGTATCGCATGAAATAATAGCATTAACATCAGGATACTTTACTAAAATATCGCGAATAGTATTCTCGTCAAAACCATAGCCATCACTAGGATTAGGACGATACAGGTCAACATTAAAACCTAACTCAGACAGACCTGCATAGCCAAGAGTACCAGACATAATACCGTCCATATCAAAGTCTGGCAAAATAACAAGATGCTCTCCTGACTCACGAATAAAATTAAGTTCACGAGCCATAGTATCAATGTCGAGCAACTCTGCATGCTCAGGGTTATTCAAATCAGCTAACTTCTTTAACGTATAACCTCGAGCATCTAAATACTTTTCAATCAGTCGGTTCATATAACCACCTTTCATTTATTCATAGAAATAGTATATCATGAAAAACAAACAGTTGTCAAGTAAAAATAAAAACTTTTTTAAATATTTACAACAAATATTGAGGAAAAGTGATTGAACACGAGCAAAAGCGAGTGCGAAATCACCGCGAAGCGTTAGTGTAGCGAGGAGAAAAGAGAAAATACAACCTTTTTTTTTCAAAAAATCTTTACAAAATATACTGGAGAATAAGTGAGAAAGAGATAGACCCTAGTCTATCGAGAGACGTCATAAAAAGAACGTCTACTCGAATCTATTATAAGAATAGATATAACCACATGTGAAGACTGTCTCACCATCGGGTGAGGACAGTAAGCCCCAACTAAATTAGGTTGGGGCTAAAATTTCATACATAAATCTGTTTTGAGATATAAGTATATCCAAGATGAACAATTACACCTAAAACATCAAAACCATGTCTTAAAACGGCTCTCAGAGCCTCACAGAGGCATCTGCACCTATCACCGACATAGTAAACCTCAATAACTTATAGCAAACTAAGCTATGAGTTATTTTTTTTTCTCGAAACGTCAAAAGGAAACCCAAAATATCGAAATCGGCATACGCATACACAGTTGCTCATGGAAATATTTTTACCGTTTTGAATTTCACGAAACATAACACCGTGACAAATATATAAAAATTTTAACTAATTAAAAATTGAAGTTTCAACGAAAAACATAGCTTGTCACATTTGTCACACTTTTTTACAAACCCCCTATATATACACTTTTTAAAAATAGAACATATGTTCTATTTTGTAAATAAAGCATACAGTGTGTCATAGGTAATATAAAATACTTCTATAATTAACCCTATAAAATAGTGTGACAAATGTGACAAAACAACAAAGCCCCACGTCGGAGCGTATTTTTTTTGTCACATTTTGGTTTTGCAAAATGTGACAAGATTTTAAAGCTGCACTTGAAAGCGTATTTTTTTGTCACACTTTTGTCACACTTTGCTTTTGAAAAGTCGGGAATTTTTTGATTTTAGCCTCTTTTTATGAAAGCGATTTCATATAAATCGTTCAGAATAAACATGTTAGAAGAAGCTAACTTTCACTGTGACGCAGATTTTAATTAAAACTTTTATATTTTTTTGCTACAAAACCCCAGTTGAGATTTTCGTTTTTGACTCGAGGTCAAAAAAATTCTTGAATGATTTGAACGGTTTTTATGAATGTTTGATTGTTTTGAACGTTTTGAACGTTTACGTTTACCCAGTTGGCAAAAATTTTGTCACAAAACGCATTTTCAAAATGTGACAAAACTCATTTTTGCCAATTCTCAAATTATCCCCTATAGCCTTACGATATTTCAATTTTTGCAACCCGTGTCACAAATCTTGTCACATTTTGCAAAACCAAAATGTGACAAAACTTTTTATATATTGTGACCCTCTAATTTCAACATAACATGCAATCGCAACACCCTAAAACCCACCTACTTCGGAGCGTACATTGAAGCTAAATTTGTCGCAAAATTAAGCAAGAAAGTACTCAACCTATAACAACACCCAACTATCAATCTGTAAGCCCTAATAAAACTATTCATGCAAACTGACTGTCCGCAAGCGGACAGCGAGAGATTCACAAGACAACCAAGACAAGTATTCAGTCTTGGTGTCATATGAACTATCTATATATCAAGAACATCCAATAGATAAAATCTATAGACATAACTCTTGACTAACCATATCACAACATATATACTATAGAGTAATCAAGAAAGGAGTAGAAGTGACTCGTAACGATTCATACAACACCCTGCTCAGCAAGGTAACAAAAGAATACATTGATTCTCTTGACAAAACCAATTTGCCAAGTAAAGACGACATTGAAATCGAGCTTTTAGCCTTATCAAATAAAGCTATTAGTGAGTACAACCTTGGTCCTGAAGCAGAAGATGCAGATGAATACACTCCATTTAAGGAGCGTTACCCTAATCGTAAGTTCGGCTCCGACAGGATTCCATCCTTGCGCGTATTGTCACCACTACAAATCGCCGACTTAATGATTGCACTTGACAACGTATGTCGCATTTCTACTTCTAAAGAAAATAGAGACCCTGACTATGACGTAATCTCTATTTATAATACTGAAGGTTATAACAAAGGTACTTACACTTCTGACGAAGACAGTCTAAGGCGTTTAGCCCGTGCGTACAATTACACTATGACCATTCCGCACTTCTCAGAAATCATGACAGCACTAAGAGACCGTGCGCCATGGCGTACTCGCTGTTTTGACAAAGACCTTGTTGCAGTAAACAACGGTATCTTTAACTATGCAACTAAACAGCTTATGCCGTTCGATAAAGAATATGTCTTTATCACTAAATCACATGTTGATTATGTCGATAATGCACCAAACCCTATCATCACCATGCCAGATGGTGAAAAATGGGACGTTGAATCATGGATGCACTCTCTCTCTGATGACCCTGAAATTGTAACTCTCCTTTGGCAAATCATCGGAGCCATCATTAGACCAAACGTTCCTTGGAACAAATCAGCATGGCTTTATTCTGAAAACGGTAATAACGGCAAAGGCACCTTATGTACCTTAATGCGTAACATCTGTGGAGCAGGAGCTTATGCGTCAATTCCACTCTCCGACTTCTCAAAAGACTTTATGCTTGAACCACTAACCCGTGCTTCCGCAATCATTGTCGATGAGAACGATGTTGGAACCTACATTGACCGCGCAGCTAACCTTAAAGCTATTATCACCAATGACGTATTCTCCATTAACCGTAAGTTCAAAGCACCTATTGCTTATCAATTCTACGGTTTTATGGTGCAATGTATGAACGAGTTTCCAAAAGTAAAAGACCGTTCCGACTCATTCTATCGTCGTCAGCTATTTATCCCTATGGATAAACGCTTTGAAGGAATTGAACGTCGATATATTAAAGACACCTATCTATATCAAGACGATGTCCTACAATACGTTCTCTATCATGTTCTACATGATACCGACTATTATGAACTAACAATTCCTCAAGCATGTCTTGACGTACTTAATGAGTACAAAGAGTTCAATGACCCAATCAGACAGTTCTACAAAGAACTCGAAGAAAAGTCACAATGGACACTTCTCCCATATACCTACATCTATGATTTGTACACCTGCTGGTTTAGAACAAACCAACCATCGGGTACTATCATTTCAAAGCTACCGTTCATGAGAGAAATTAAAAAGCTCACAGAACAATCTGACATCTTTTTCATTGACCCACAAGACCCTCAGATTCGTGCAAAAAATCGTATGGATTGTCCTGAGCCTCTTATCTTTGAATATGGTGTCCAAAAATGGTTCAACTCGTCATATCACGGCAACGACCCTAATCAAATCGCTAACCCTAATCTCTCTGATAAACGTTTCCGTGGTATCCAGAAACATACCAAATCTTTACCAGCAGAAAACGTAATCATCACCGACGAAGAAAGTAACAACAATGTGTAAATACACTTCCGACACATATGAGGACAAAATCCATGTCTTTTTCGACATGGATGGCGTTCTCAACGTCTATGACAAAACAGTATATAATACTGATAGCCTAGAGGGAACACCTGAGTTCATTGACCCAACAAAGCACTACTATCTCAATGTCCCAGCAGACCAAAGAGCACTGGAACTATTTGATGAGTGTCTCAATCAATATAACTTTGATGTATACATCTTATCTTCTTGTCATAAGCGTTCATCAATCTTTATTGCTCAGAGAAACGACAAACTCGCTTGGCTAGACAAACATATTCCAACGTTTAATAAAAGTCATTTCATAACTATTCCCGTAGGAAAGTCTAAGGCTGAATTTGTCGCAAACATGCTTGGTCGCGAGCGTCTGTCTAATATTGATATTCTCATTGATGATTACTCAAAGAACTTAAATGAGTGGAACGCTCTCAACGGACAAGGTCTTAAATACTTCAATAGTGAGAACACCATCGATTCATACAATGGTCTCACGCTTGACAAGCAGACATCAGCACAAGACATTGTTGACATTATCAACACCATTGCACAGTAGTAGATAAGGACTAATGCTATGAACTACAATTTTTATGATATTGAGTCCCTGCAAAATGTTTTCACACTTTGTAATTTCAAAGAAAAAGAAAACATCCTAGACGTCTTTTATCTGTCCGATACACCACAACTTACATCAGAACCAGACTTTGAGCAAAAATGCTCAAAGGTAATTTACGATGCAAACAGAAACTTTAATGGCACTATTAAATTCTTTGACTTATCAACACCAACTGCTGTATCCTACATGGCGACCACGTTCGGTGTATGGAACTCAGAAATTATCAACAACCCACAGTTTGCGTCAGACTACCCTGCTCAAATGCGTCTTGTGTGTGACACTGACCCAAATTATGATGACGACATTCATCCGTATCTCATGGGCTATAACTCATATAACTATGATACTACTATGTTGGCACAATTCTTTGATTCCACCATTCAACGTAGTAAAGACGCCCAAGGCAACCCTATTATTACGCTAAAACCAATCACCGCAAATGATATGCGCATCTTCAACGACGACTTATTCTTACCAGACTTTAAAAAGAACATGCCAAGTCGTTTAACGGTTGACCCAAAAGGACGCAATAAATTCAATAATGCGCAGCTTTGGACAAAAGAAAACTATCAAGACAACAGATGGCTTATTAGACGCAATATGCTTCTCTCAGGCAGACATATTGATGTAGCTAGACTTAATGAAAAGCAGACCAAAGTTGGACTTAAACGACTTCTTGGTATGCTCGGTTTTCAGATTCTTGAATCTGAAAAACTAAAACCTAACACATCAAAACTCTATTCTCCTGATGAGCTTTATGACTTAATTGCATACAACACATCAGATGTTGTTAATCTCGCCAAACTTTTCCATCATAAGCTCTATACTGGTCAGTTCACTCTTAAAAAAGAGTTGCTGAAAAAGTATCCAGAGCTTATCTATACCAAAAAGCAAGACACTTATGAACCAGATATTTCGCCACAGACTGTTGATAGACAAAGAATGCGCATTGATTCGTCATCAGCACAGTTTGTAACCAGAGCACTTTGTCCTTATGGATATCTCCACGATATTGAAAAAGTATCGTTCATGTATCCATCACTGCGCAAGGTCGAAGAATTGCAAGCAAAAGGTATCAACGCTAAGCAAATCAATGTTCTCGAAGAGACCAAAAACTTCTTCTTCAAATTGTTCCCACAACCTTCTTTGCGCGCCAAGTTCATGGTCATCTATGATTACTATAAATCTATTGAAGGCAAAAACTTCAACGCATCTAGTAATTATTTCAAAGACTATGCTAACGATGAAGGTGTATTACCTGAAGAGCTTATTCCACATACACTCAACGAAATCGCTAAGTGTGATAGCAACATCATCTATTATAAGCGTGACGGCTCTCCTTCAACATGCTTTGCAACATTCTCAACAGGTGGTATTCATGGAGCTGAGTACAACAAAACACTATTTGACATGGACATGGACGCATGGAACCAAACCATGCTTGATATGGCTTATGTCAAAAGCGTGTACACAGACCCACTGGAACTTAGACGTGCAAAAAAGATTGTTATGCCTGATGGAACCGAACGTCCATACAAAGACTTCCTCACAAGCAAAGCAACCATCAAGGCTATGGAGTCAGTAAAACCATCAGAAAGAGCTGAGCTTTTCTATAAAGATTTTTCAAAGTCGAAACCACAGCTTTTCAAAACTGGTGACACAGACTCAACAAAAATCAATCCAAAATATGTCTATACATCATTAGACACAGCAACTCACGAAGACTTCACAAGCTACTACCCAGGACTTCTGCGTATGCTCAACGCATTCTGGAACGAAAATCTTGGCTATGACCGCTATGAAGACTTCTATAATGATAAAGAGTTGTATGGCGAAATGATGGACGACGAAAGCAAATATACCAAAGAAGAACGTGCGTTCTATGCCATTATGCGAGCAGGAGATAAACTCTTCCTTAACTCGGCATCTGGCGCAGGAGACACTAACTTTGAGTCCAACATTCGCATGAATAACACTATTATTTCTATGCGTATTATCGGACAGCTCTTCACATGGCGTATTGCTCAAGCTCAGACATACTATGGAGCTAAGATTACCTCGACTAATACTGATGGTCTCTACTCTGTTCTTGAAAAAGAACTTAATAACAAGATTCTTAAACAAGAAGCAGAAGAAATTGGCGTCGCCATCAAACCTGAACCAATGTATCTCATCTCTAAGGATTCCAACAACCGTATGGAGCTTAAAGAGGACTTCTCAAAGATTCTATCAGCATCAGGCTCATCGCTTGCATGTAGAAACGACACAGACCCAACCAAGTCACTTGACCATCCAGCTATTATCGACTGGGCACTATCTGAGTACCTCATTAAGATTGCTAAACAAGAAGATAACCTTTCTATCACAGACTCTCTTAATGAGAAAGTCGGCATGAGTATTCTTCTAAGTGCAAAGAATCACTTTAAGAAGCCCCATATGCTCCGTATGTTCCAAAACATCGTTGCTTCATCTGATGGTACCTATCGCTACATCTACACCTCCAACATCGATGACCCAGAAAGAATCCACCAAGTTCAACATTATAACAGGGTATTCTTGGTCAAAGATGAAACACCAGGAGCTGTGAATGTCCACATGGCAACAGCAAAAGCCATCACAACGAACACCGCTCAAAAGCGTAATCGTAATAACGAGGCTGCTGTTCAAAATAAACCTCAGGCGCTGTATATCTTGCAAGCCAATGGTGTGCAAAATATGCCAAGAGGTCGCGAAGCACAAACCGTCAAAGTCAAAGGTATTGAAGAAACATGGCCATGTCTTATTGAAAACCATTCAATCAATGACATGGACGAACATGAACTCAACTCTGTCATCAGAAACCTTAACTATGACAATTATCTAAAGCTTCTCAAAGACGCCTTTGATAAGAACTGGAAAAACGAAGTAGCTAACGTGTACTAACTAACTATAGGGTGGGGCAAACACCCACCCTATATTATTTTAAAGAAATGTACCACTATGAAACCAATAGAAAATGATGTTGAAACATACCTTTATAAACAAGCCAAAAAACATGATATCCTTTGCTACAAATTTACTGCTCCATCAACTAGAGGAGTTCCAGACCGCATACTAATTGGTAATGGCAAAACTATTTTTCTTGAACTAAAACGCCCAGGCGAAAAACCACGCAAGCTTCAATTTGCTATCCATAAAAGAATGCGTGAGCACGGAGCAACAGTCTTTGTAGCCGACACCAAAGAATTAGTCAACGATGTTATTGACTTCATTCTCCAATAATTTTCAAACTTTTAGAAATTTACTCTTGACAAATTAAAACAAATACTATAACATAGTATATAACAACTAACCATGGAAAGGATGTTATCATGGATAAAAAGATTTCAAATGAGAAAGCAATCGCTATTCGAAGTGACATTGCAACAGTACGCACATCAGCTGCAAAACTGTCATCTCTTCTCTATCTGGATGGACGTGCTCTATCTCAAAAATATCCTGCAACAAAACTTCCAAAATCCACTGACGCACTCTTTGCTGAGATTACCAACAACATTGAGAAGCTCGATGACCTGACTTTCAGCGTAGATTCTCGTGAACGTGAGTCAAAAATCAATACTAAGATTGCAACGCTTTCTGACAAGCTCAGCAAACTTGTTGCTCATGCCAACTCTTATGCTAATAAGCTATCAGGATTTTACTCTGTGCATCAGACCGACTCACACGTCGGCTCGTACAGTGCACTACTCAAGCAAATGACATCTGATATGTCTGATGCAGTTCACTATTCTAAGACTTTTGATTGCTAGGTCACACATATGCCTAAAATCACACTGCATCCATATCAAGAACAAGCAAAGGAGTTTGTTAAATCAAGACCTGCTGCAGGACTATTTTTAGGAATGGGCTGCGGCAAGACCGCTATTACACTTCAAACCCTATATGAAATGAATCCTTCATGTAATGTACTTGTAATAGCTCCTAAAACTATTGCACGCTCAACATGGCTTGATGAGATTGAAAAATGGGGATTCCCATTTAAAACTAAATCATTCATTGTGAATGAAAAAGGACGGCAATATTTAAAGAAAGACCGCCTCAAAGCTTATGCTGAAGCTGTCGAAGCCACAAAGAACAATGACTTCTACATTTACTTCATCAACAATGAGCTTGTAGCCGATTTAGTAGAAAACATCAAGCCATGGATTTTTCCTTTTGTTGTCATCGATGAATGTCAGTCCTTTAAAACGCCATCGTCTAAACGATTCAAGGCGTTAAAGAAAGTACGACCATTCATTTCTAAACTTGTTGAGCTAACAGGCACACCATCGCCTAATGGTCTTATAGACCTTTGGGCACAAATTTATCTCATAGATAAAGGACAACGTCTTGGCTCATCTATCACGCAATATAGAAACGCCTTCTTCAAACCAACAGCGTATATCAATGGCTATACTCCTATTGGTTGGCAAGCACTTCCAGGTGCTAAAGAAGAAATCTATAAGCGTATCAAAGACTGTGTCATCTCGGTCGAAAATACCAGCTTAAATCTTCCACCACTAACCATGAACAACGTCAACGTTACCATGGAGCCAGACGAGCAAAAGCTCTACGACGAGATGAAAAAAGAACTTGTCTTAACTCTTGACGGACAAGATATTATTGCAGCTAATGCAGCAGTTCTTTCTGCCAAACTTTCACAGATGGCATCAGGTGCATTATACCTTGATGACAGTCACAACTATAAGGTAATTCATGAATCAAAACTTGAAATGCTTGAGGACATGTTATCTAATATCGACACACCAACCTTAGTTGCATATCACTTCAAATCAGACAAAGAAATGATTCTCGATTACTTAACAAAACATAAGCACAAAGTTTATGCATTCAATGGTGAACCCGACATGGTCCATGCATGGAACAGAAAAGAAATCCCTGTAATGCTGCTCCAACCTCAGTCAGCAGGTCACGGCTTAAATCTTCAAGATGGTGGCTCAACCTTAATCTGGTACACAGTACCATGGTCACTCGAAGGATACCTTCAGACTAATGCTCGCGTGTACCGCCAAGGTCAAACCGAACCAACAGTCATTCACCATCTCTTGACAAAGGACACCATTGACGCTAGAATCTTGTCCGCCCTTCAGCGTAAGGACTTATCAGAACAGGAACTCCTTAACGCTGTTAAACTGGAACTAACAACATAACAAAAGGAGAAACCAATGTATAAGTCTATAGAAGAATGGAACGACTATCTCACTAAAAATTTAGGTATCAGTTATGCTGATTTCATGGACATGTTCTCAGAAAACATGGATATCGCACCAAAGGACCTCATCCGACAAATCAAAGAAAAAACTGAAATTGAGGATGCACGCGAAGAGGCTGCTATCCAATGTTATAAATATGGCTATGATAATGAAGACATCGATGACGATGACTATACTGTCTTAGCAGAACATTTCTTAGCGTTCAAAGACCCTGATATTAGTGAGAACGACCAATGGAAAAATCTATTAGACGAATACTTTGGTGACAGAGACTATGAATAAATGGAAAAAACTTGCGATTGAAATTACACTCTTTAATTTTCTTGTAATAACCCTAGCAATTCTCTATGCGTTTGCGTACCCAATGTCCACATCAACAGTACATGCTCTGACGTTGCTCATACTCACACAACTCATCTCTATTTGCACTGCGAATTGCCTTTTAGACCATGAGTAGAAACACGATATTCTATCGTCGAGTGAAAACATGACTATAACGTAAATACTATCTTTAGAAAAATATTTACTTTTTTTTTAATTTTCTATTGACATAGTAAACGTCAGCACGCACCAGAATGAAAACTAGTCGACTTAGCAATGTCGTAAAACTTGACACATATTATGAATTATCCAAGTAACCAAGCAATAATTATGTGTATGGTATCCGCACTAACTGTTGCAATTCTTAATTATCTGAATAAAGATTTAGATAACGATGTTATCACAAAAATCTCAGGACCAATGATTCTAGCAGTAACACTCAGCGTCTGCATTGGTTGCTTCTTCTAAAAAAAGAAGGCATATCATGGAAAAACAAGCAAAAGTACAAGTAAACGGCATATGGCGCGGCGATTTTGTAAAAATCTATGCAATTCAAAATCTAAAAGACACATCTCTTGTACCTCTTTTACTATTTTATAGCCATGACAAAGACCCGCATTTCACACGTCAACAAACAATGACTATCGAAGACGTTGAGACAACGCATCCTTACAAGGTAAAGCGATTTTATTCTTGGGATGACGTTCCAGATGATGTGACTGCGACATTCTAGGCGAAAAAAAAAAGATTCAACTTTTTTCAAAATAACTATTGACATAGAGAAATATCTATGTTATAGTATATTGGAGCTTCCGTGGTTGAGCATCCACGAGTAAGTGTGGCTTGTGTCGAGCCGGAATCGGCACAGCTCACGAACAGGCAGATTTAATCGCTAAAGCGGTCTGCCTGTTCAAAAACGGGGATATAGCTCAGTTGGGAGAGCAGCTGCGGAAACGATGCGTGCGAGGGTTCAAGTCCCTCTATCCCCAACCCTTGGGTGGGTCTCGGTAGTTATCAAGAATAACCTTCTTGTAACGTTGTTCAACTCAAAGCCCATCCACCTTAGAAAACAAGCCGACTTATCCACGTCGTAAAACTGGAGACGGTGATAACGTGAAATGCTGAGCGTCTAGCTAACGCAAAAAGCATATGAATCGAATGAGTAATGTGTAACGGTGATACTCGAAGGTAGGGTTAAGCTGCATTGCAGCTGAGGGGTAGCTCCCCACGGGTGTTCGAATCGCCCCACCAAAGCCAACGGCTCGTAGGCGGTACGGCAAAGACCATATCGACGGAAGTAGCGGGAACGGA
>ERZ773074.303-NODE-303-length-21959-cov-27.412117_pt1 | contig 21959 bp, 17 predicted proteins | sample MGYA00580615_ERZ773074 | MGnify/ENA primary metagenome ERZ773074 (study PRJEB29015, sample SAMEA2738126) | human oral metagenome | biome: human oral; feature: human-associated habitat; material: saliva | place: China | collected 2160 ...
GAGAGCTGATGAAGATGCAGGACGATGGTTTAATCGAGATAAAGGGGCGCAAGATATACGTCCTTGACCCTGCAGAAATCGAGGCGCTCAACTGATATCGCAGCAAACATTGGCACATAATTAATACATATAGGGCACAGTTAGTGCAGATAAATGCATTAATTCAAAAACAAAAATAAAAAGATGGAATTGTAACATTAGTTACAGATTCCATCTTTTTTTAATGATATGCTTGTGGCACAAACTTAAAGCAAACACTAATTAAAGCAAAAAAACAAATGGACGTTATATAAGAGTTGAAAGGAGAAAACAGATGGAAAACCGTATGTTTTGTTATCAGTGCCAGGAGACAGCAAAGGGCACAGGATGTACTATGAGAGGTGTCTGTGGCAAGCTTCCAGAGACAGCAGGATTACAGGATCTGCTCGTATACGTAACTAAGGGACTTTCTGCAGTAACTACCCAGCTAAGATCTGAGGGCAAGGAAGTAAGCGAGCAGGTAAATCACCTAGTTTCGCTCAACCTATTCACAACTATCACTAATGCTAACTTCGATGACGAAGCAATCACAGCTAAAATCGTTGAGACACTTACATGTAAGGAGCAGCTACTAAAGCAGCTTGACGATACAAGCAAGCTTCCAGAGGCTGCAAAGTGGAACGGTTGCGTAGGAGAGTTCGCTGCTAAGGCTGCAAGTCCAGAGGTTGGCGTACTCGCTACAGAGAACGAGGACGTAAGATCTCTAAGAGAGCTAATCACTTACGGACTAAAGGGACTTTCCGCATACAGCAAGCACGCAAATGCTCTACTTAAGGATAACGTAGAGGTTGATACTTTCATGCAGAAGGCTCTAGCACTTACTCTAGACGATTCTCTATCTGTAGATGACCTAGTTGCACTTACACTAGAGACAGGTAAGTACGGTGTAGATGGCATGGCTCTACTTGATGAGGCAAACACATCTGCTTACGGAAACCCAGAGATTACAAAGGTAGATATCGGCGTTAGAAAGAATCCAGGAATCCTGATTTCTGGTCACGACCTAAAGGACCTCGAGATGCTTCTAGAGCAGACAGAGGGAACTGGAGTAGATGTATACACACACTCCGAGATGCTCGCAGGACAGTACTACCCAGCATTCAAGAAGTACGATCACTTCGCTGGTAACTACGGAAATGCATGGTGGAAGCAGAAGGAAGAGTTCGAGAGCTTCAACGGACCAATCCTGATGACAACAAACTGTATCGTGCCACCTGCAGATAGCTACAAGGACAGAATATTTACAACAGGTGCAGCAGGATACCCAGGATGCAAGCACATCGACGGCAAGTACGGTGAGACTAAGGACTTCTCCGAGATCATCGAGCTAGCTAAGAAGTGCCCAGCACCAACAGAGATCGAGACTGGTGAGATCGTAGGTGGATTTGCACACGAGCAGGTATTTGCACTAGCAGATACAGTAGTTGAGGCAGTTAAGTCTGGAGCTATCAAGAAGTTCTTCGTAATGGCTGGATGCGACGGCAGAATGAAGTCAAGAGACTACTACACAGAGTTTGCAAAGGCTCTACCTAAGGATACAGTAATCCTCACAGCAGGATGCGCTAAGTACAAGTACAACAAGCTAGACCTCGGAGATATCGGTGGAATTCCACGTGTACTCGATGCAGGTCAGTGTAACGACTCATATTCACTAGCACTTATCGCGCTCAAGCTCAAGGAAGTATTTGGCCTAGACGACGTTAACGAGCTACCAATCGCTTACAACATCGCTTGGTATGAGCAGAAGGCTGTAATCGTACTTCTCGCACTTCTATACCTCGGTGTTAAGAACATCCACCTAGGACCAACACTACCAGGATTCCTCTCGCCAAACGTTGCAAACGTACTTGTTGAGAACTTCGGAATCGCAGGAATCGGATCAGTAGACGACGATATCGAGCTATTCCTTGGTAAATAGGAGGTAACGATGAGTTTATTTCTAGGACCTATACATCAGTGGCTATATGACAAAATCATATTTCAGGAAGACCTCACAGATGCTCTAATCGATGCTGGTAAGGCAGAGGGATGGAGCGAGCTGACAGAGGAACTTGCAAATGAGTGTCATAGCTACGACAGACGTCCGCTTGAAGAGGCGGTAGACCCTGACAACATTCACGGTAGCCTTCAGGCAAGAATTGCAGATGCAGAGTGCAGATATGCGAAGCTAGTTCAGACTATCACAGCTGCAAACCCTGCAAGAGTAGAGGACCTAAAGCAGGCGGCTAGACGCTTTGGCGAGCTAAATGCTGTACCAGCTGGTACTAAGGCAGATGTAGCTTTCGGATACCTCAATAACACACTGCTCGACGGTATGCCATGCGACAATGTAAATGAAATGATTGGTCAGACAGATGACTCCATAACATGGAGACGTAACATGGACATTCACGCTCAGCACTGGGCTAATGAAGAGGATGAACTCTACTACGTGCTCAGAACAGAAATCGTAAAGGGAATGTTCGAGCCTGCAGGTCTATCATACGATGAGCCACAGGAAGGAACATACGAGATTAGAGCGTAGTTCAAGGGGATACAACAGGGCACACAAGACTAGAGTGTAGCCACAAATAGAGGATATACTAGATTAGAACTTAGTTCTAAAAAGGGTATACGAGATTAGATAGTCACAAACAGAAAGTTAATGAACCAAAATCATAACCGAAGCTAGTGATTACATAAAAATTAAATCATAGAGTTGTGGCTGGGCGATTCGCTCGGCCACAGCTTTTTTTATTATATTTTCCGCTCCAACCACTACCGAAAACCACCCTATTGTGCTATAATTTTCAATTAATATCTTAACTTACAATTTGATTTTCATATATAGAAAGAGAGAGGTGCAAAATGGCAATCGTTCTAACAGAACCATCAAGAACATTTAGCGAGTACCTTCTAGTGCCTGGATATTCTAGCGCAGATGCTAGGCCTGAGAATGTGTCGCTCGCGACTCCGATTACTAAATTCAAGAAAGGCGAGGAGCCTAAGATCAAGGCAAATATTCCACTTGTTTCCGCAGTAATGCAGGCTGTTTCTGATGACGGGATGGCGGTTGCATTAGCGAAGGAGGGTGGAATTTCTTTCATCTTCGGTTCTCAGTCAATCGAGAGCCAGGCGGCAATGGTCAAGAAGGTTAAGTCCTACAAGGCAGGCTTCGTACCAAGTGATACCAACGTAAAGCCTGACAGCACACTTGCTGACGTTCTCGCAATCAAAAAGAATTCTGGACACTCGACAGTAGCGGTTACAGATGACGGTACAGGACACGGCAAGCTAGTCGGCCTCGTTACAAGCAAGGACTACAGAGTGAGCAGACTCAGCACAGACACTAAGGTTTCTGAGTTCATGACACCTCTCGAGAACCTCGTGTATGGCAATGCAGGAATCACTCTGTCCGAGGCTAACGACATCATCTGGGAGAACAAGGTAAACCAGCTGCCAATCGTGGACAAGGACGGATGCCTAGTAGCATTTGTATTTAGAAAAGACTACGACTCTCACAAGCAGAATCCAAACGAGCTTCTCGACGACAACAAGAGCTTCATCGTAGGTGCAGGAATCAACACTCGTGACTACGAGGAGAGAATCCCAGCGCTCGTAGAGGCAGGAGTAGACGTGCTCACAATAGACTCATCAGAAGGATATTCTGAGTGGCAGGCTAGAACCCTCAAGTGGGTTAAGGAAAAGTACGGCGACACAGTTAAAATCGGTGCTGGTAACGTCGTAGATAAGGAAGGCTTCGACTTCCTAGCTAAGAGCGGTGCAGACTTCATCAAAGTCGGAATCGGCGGTGGATCCATCTGCATCACTAGAGAGCAGAAGGGAATTGGACGCGGACAGGCATCTGCAGTGCTCGAGGTTGCAGCAGCAAGAGACGAGTGGTTCGAGAAGACAGGTGAGTACATTCCAATCTGCTCTGACGGCGGAATCGTGTACGACTACCACATGACACTAGCACTCGCTATGGGTGCGGACTTCATCATGCTAGGCAGATACTTTGCAAGATTCGACGAATCACCATCCGCTAAGGTTATGGTAAATGGAAACTACATGAAGGAGTACTGGGGCGAAGGTTCTGCGAGAGCTCGTAACTGGCAGAGGTACGACCTCGGCGGCGATAGTAAACTCAAGTTCGAGGAAGGTGTTGACTCCTACGTTCCATATGCAGGATCGCTGCACGACAACGTAAACCTCTCTCTAGACAAGGTTAAGTCGACAATGTGCAACTGCGGAGTTCTATCTATTCCAGAGCTACAGCAGAATGCGAAGCTCACACTCGTATCGGCAACAAGCATCATCGAGGGTGGAGCGCATGACGTTGTACTCAAGGACAATAGCGTAGCAACAGTAAGACGTTAGGAGCGATAATGGCTAACAAGATATTAATTATTGATTTTGGCGGACAGTACAACCAGCTCATCGCCCGCAGGGTTCGCGAGCTCGGCGTGTACTCGGAAGTCCATAATTTCGAAAGCATAACAGTTGATAAGGTCAAGGAATTTGACCCATGTGGCATCATATTCACAGGCGGACCACAGTCCGCATACGGAGAGGGTGCACCAGCAATCGATAGAGGCGTGTTCGAGCTAGGGCTACCGATACTCGGCATCTGCTACGGCGCACAGCTGATGGCGCACGTGCTGGGCGGTAAGATCGGAACAGCCCCAACGAGCGAGTACGGCCGCACCGATACAACAGTAGATTGCAAAGAAGGTCTATTTGCAGGACTCAGTGACGAAACAGTAACATGGATGAGCCATACTGACTATATCAGCGAGGTACCAGAAGGCTTCAAGATTACGGCGCATACAGAAAACTGCCCAGTTGCAGGTATGGAAGACAGGGCGAGGGGCTGCTACGCAGTGCAGTTCCACCCAGAGGTAAACCACACAGCAGAGGGCACAGAGCTACTCAGCAACTTCATACTAGGCGTGTGTAAGTGCGAGCAGGACTGGAAGATGGATTCCTTCGCTGAGAAGGAAATCGCAGAGATCCGCGATAAGGTTGGAGACGGCAAAGTGCTACTTGCGCTCTCTGGTGGCGTTGATTCCAGCGTAGTTGCGGCACTTTTGGCAAAGGCAATCGGCAAGCAGCTGACCTGCGTGTTCGTAGACCACGGACTACTCCGTAAGGACGAGGGCGACCAGGTCGAAGAGATATTTGGCAGCAAGGGTGAGTACGACCTCAACTTCGTGCGTGTAAATGCTCAGGAGAGATACTACGCAAAGCTCGCTGGCGTGACAGACCCAGAGACGAAGCGTAAGATTATCGGTGAGGAATTCATCAGAGTGTTCGAAGAGGAAGCGAAGAAAATCGGCGCAGTTGATTTCCTAGCTCAGGGAACAATCTACGCAGATATCATCGAGAGCGGCCTCGGTAAGTCGGCAGTTATCAAGTCGCACCACAATGTGGGCGGACTACCAGATCACGTTGATTTTAAGGAGATAATCGAGCCACTCCGCATGCTGTTCAAGGACGAAGTGCGAGCACTAGGAAGAGAGCTCGGCCTCCCAGACTATCTAGTTGACCGCCAGCCATTCCCAGGTCCAGGCCTCGGCATCAGAATCATCGGCGAAGTTACAGCTGAGAAGGTTAAGATAGTGCAGGAAGCTGATGCAATCTACCGCGAGGAGATAGCAAAGGCGGGCCTTGAAGGTTCAATCAGCCAGTACTTCGCAGCGCTAACTAATATGAGGTCAGTTGGCGTAATGGGCGACTTCCGTACGTATGACTATGCGGTTGCAATCCGTGCGGTCGAGACAGTGGACTTCATGACAGCGGAGGCAGTGGAAATCCCATGGTCGGTGCTGCAGAAGGTGATGAATAGAATAATAAATGAGGTGGATCATGTGAATAGAGTGTTCTACGATCTGACCTCTAAGCCACCGGGAACGGTGGAGTTTGAATGATGGACACACACAAAAAGCACGCTCCGAAAGGAGCGTGCTTTTTGTGTGTGTCCTCCGCCAAGATTTCCCAAGAGCTGAACCGAAGGTGAAGCGATTGGAAGAAATCTACGGCGTATCAGTAGTTGGAGAGTGTCCTCCACCAAGACTGCCCACGAAACAAGCACATGGTGCGAAGTTGAGTGTTTACAGTCGACGGTGTGTAGGTATTGGGATGTAGTTCCTCCGACAGGACCGCCAACGAGTTGAGCCCAAAGGGCGAAGGCGAGGGGCTGCGGTCTACGGCGTGTCAGTGTAGAAATGTGTGTTCTCCGCCAGAATTTCACAAGAGCTGAACCGAAGGGGTAGCGATTGGAAGAAATCTACATTGTAGTTAGATATTTTACAGAGATCTTCAAGACCATTACTGCAGATAACGGCAGTGAGTTTGATACATTATCCGAACTGGAGGTTTGGGGTGTAAGCGTATACTTCGCTCATCCATATTCATCTCGGGAAAGAGCTCAGAGCGAACGTCACAATCGTTTGTTTCGTAGATATGTTCCAAAGGGAGTATCCATTGATAACTACTCGGCAGAGCAGATCCTGTCATTTGCTGATGAGATAAATGCCATGCCCCGAAAACATCTTGGATACTGCACACCGGAGGAGCTCTTTGAGGAATTTCTCGATCAGGTGTATTCAGTTTTCAAGATTCGTGCTTCATAGCTATAACTTACTGTTCAAGTTGAACTTGAAATTTGTAAAAGAAATAAAGAATGACATTGCAAAAAATCAAAAGAACAGTGGGACATACATTCATCAATACTGAAGAGGACAAAAGAATTAAATATATAATATGTTAAAATTGGAGAACTGGTGATGAGAATAATATCATCAATTCTTTAATTTTAGGGATGAAATAAATTGGCGGATATTATATAATGTTCTATGTTATAGAACATAGAACAAAAATGAAAGGAGGAGCATTTTGAATCGAGAAATAGATAATAAAAAAGGACTGAAAGAAGAGCTTGGACAGTTAATAAAATTTAATCGCAAAGCAAAAGGGGAGAGTCAACGTGGACTTGCCAAAGCTATAGATGTGCCAAACTCTAATCTTAAATATATTGAAGATGGAACAAATGCTCCGAGTTTTGAAATATACAAAAAAATCATGATAGAGCTTAATCCAAATTCTAAAGATAGAGAGAAAATGGACTATTTATATTCACGAATTCGAGGGACTCCACCACCGGATATATGCGAGTTTATGTTAGCGAATAATGAAATTTTTGATTCTATTAGAAAAAATAAATGTAGATTAACAAGAACTCAAACAAAAAAGCTTAATACTTTATTGGAAGCTTTTGCAAAAGAAAATATTGATAACTTGGAGGAAATAAATAATGGCTAAGAAAGAAATAATGACGGATCTTTGGGTATATGACATGCTTAAAGAAATTGGCGTTCAAAATGATTTTTCTGCTCAGGGAAGTAATATAAGAGAAATAGATGAAGCATTGGCAACTGCATCCAAGAAAGGTACAGGGAATGTAGGTTTTCCAGAATATGTTGGTGTAATAAATGATTTTCTTGTTGTAATAGAAGATAAAGCAAGTTTGAATAAACATCTCAAAAGAGATGAGAATGATTTGATTTCTGAAGATGTTAAGTCTGTTACAGATTATGCTGTTAATGGGGCTTTATTCTACGGAAAACATTTAGCAAAACACACAACCTATAAAAAGATAATCGCGATCGGTGTAAGTGGTAATGTGAAAAACCATAGAATTTCACCTTTGTTTGTTGATGAAAGAGGTGGATATAAGGAACTTGATGATGTCGAAACTTTTATATCTTTCAGTGCTGATAATATCAATGAGTATTACGAAAGAGAAATATTAGAAGTCAAAACTAATGATGAATTAAAGACAGAAGAATTGTTGAAAGTTGCTCGTTCGCTTCATGAAGATTTAAGAAATTACGGAAATTTAGAAGATAAAAACAAGCCACTGATTGTTTCTGGGATTTTACTTGCATTATCAGAAATTGAACATAAAAACTTTGATATCTCTGATTTGATCGGAGATAAAATAAGAACAGATGGTTCAAAAATATATAAGGCAATAGAAGATAATTTAAAAAGAGCAAATGTTAGCCCTGAAGTTAAAAGAGACAAGCTTCTTAACCAATTTAATATCATAAAAGATAACAACAAAATTAATGAAAAAAATTCCAATCTTGGGAAAACACCACTTAGATATTTTACAGAGGTTCTATATAGCAGTATCTTCACAAATATAAAATATAGTTCATCTACAGAAGATTATATAGGCAGATTTTATGGTGAATTTATGTCTTATTCTGGAGGAGATGGACAGAGTTTAGGTATTATCTTAACACCAAGGCATATTACAGATTTGTTTTGTGAACTACTTGATATACAACCTACAGATAAGGTTTTAGACCCTTGTTGTGGTACTGCAGGTTTTCTTATTGCTGCCATGCATCAGATGCTGTCAAAGACACCAGATGAAGCTGAACAGATAGAAATTAGAAAAAATAGACTGTTTGGTATTGAACTTCAAGATTATATGTTTACGATAGCGACAACAAATATGATTTTGCGTGGTGATGGAAAGAGCAATTTGGAAAATCAAGATTTTTTAGCACAAAATCCAAGTAAGATACAACTTAAAGGCTGTACAGTAGGAATGATGAATCCACCGTATTCTCAAGGTTCTAAACAAAACCCTGAATTATATGAGATAAACTTTGTAAATCATTTGTTAGAAAGTTTAGCAGAAGGAGCTAAAGTTGCTGTGATTGTGCCACAATCGACTTTTACAGGGAAAACGAAGGATGAGCAAAACCTTAAGACTAAAATACTAAAAAAACATACTCTTGAGGGAGTTATCACTCTTAATAAGAATACTTTTTATGGAGTAGGAACAAACCCTTGCATAGGTATTTTTACAGCAGGTATACCCCATAGCAAGACCAAGAAAGCTAAATTCATAAACTTTGAAAATGATGGCTATATTGTAAGTAAACATATAGGACTGATTGATGACGGAAGTGCAAAAGATAAAAAGCAACATCTCCTTGATGTGTGGAATGATGAAATAGAATCACCAACAAAATTCTGTGTTTCTACTACAGTTGAAGCTAGAGATGAATGGCTACACTCCTTCTATTATTTTAATGATGAAATCCCAAGTGATGAAGAGTTTGAAAAAACTATCGCAGACTATTTAACCTTTGAAGTTAATATGATTACGCATGGTCGTGGATACCTTTTTGGTATAGATGAAGAATGTGATGCAGATAGTGAACAAGCTCTAAAAGTAGCAGAGGATGGTGTTGATTATGTATAAGTATCATTTAAACGATGTTGAATGGGGCGAGTTTTTTATAGGTGGTAGTGAGGGTATTTTCGATATCAGAGCAAATAAGAGCGGAATAGATAAAAATAAATTAAATATGCAAAATGGACATATACCATATATAACAAGATGTGAAATCAATAATGGTATTAATCTATTTATAACCGATGAGCAAAATCAAAAATACGATAAGGACAAAGGTAATGTTATTACGATAGGATTAGATACACAAACATGCTTTTATCAAAAGAATGATTTTTATACTGGTCAAAATATTCAAATTTTAAGCAATAATAAACTGAATAAAAGTATTGCTATGTTCATTATTCCGTTGATAAAAAACCAGATGAAAAAATTTAACTGGGGAGGAAATGGTGCGACTTTAACGAGACTTAATCGCACAAAGCTAATGCTACCTAAAGATAAGAACGATAATCCTAACTGGTGTTTTATGGAGGAATATATCAAGGAAAGAGAAAACAAGCAAAGGAATGAATTAAAAGAGTACTTCAAGAGTATACTGCTTGATTTGGTTGTTTGTCCTGAAGTTTTAACAGATGTTGAATGGGGAGAATTTTCATTAAGAGACATATTCGTATTTGAACGAGGTAATCAAAACAATATGTCTGGATGTGAAGCCGGAGATATACCTTTAATATCTGCTAAAAAAATAGATAATGGTGTAAAAGCTTTTATATCAGATAACGGTAAAAAGCTCTTTGAGGGACATATTTTAACATTGAATAACGATGGGGATGGCGGAGTTGGTATTGCATATTATCAAGCTAATAAAATGGCATTAGATACACATGTAACAGCCCTCGTACCTATAATCCCTATTAGTAGAAATTCGCTTTTGTTTATAAGTAAGACTATTACTATTCAAAGAGATAAATTTAGTCATGGTTATTCGTTGAATAACAATAGAATGAAGGCTCAAAAAATAGTATTACCGATAGATAAAAACGGTAATCCTTACTGGTCTTATATGGAAAATTTTATAAAAAATATTGAACAAAAACAGATAAAAAATATCTTAAAATACCTTGACGAATATATATATATATATATATAATGTGTAACCATTTTGAAACTGTTGATTGGAAAGAATTTTTCTTATCAGATATTTGTAACATTAACTCTGGTGTAAGGCTTACAAAGGCAAATATGGTAGATGGGAATATACCATTTATTGGAGCAACGGATTCTAATAACGGTATTACTAACTTTGTAAGTAATACTAATAAATCCTTGGATAAAAATGTACTTGGAGTAAATTATAATGGAAGTGTAGTGGAAAATTTCTATCACCCATATGAGTGTATTTTCTCTGATGATGTTAAACGCATTTCTTTCAAGGATGATGAGGGACAAAATAAATATTGTTATTTATTTCTAAAGCAGATGATACTGAAGCAGAAAGAAAAATATCGTTATGCTTATAAATTTAATGGAGATAGAATGGCAAGACAAAAAGTTATGATGCCAGTTGATAAAGAAAGTAGAATTAATTATAGTACTATCGAGAATTATATGAGAGTTAAAGAATTAAAAGTTGTAGTTAATGAAATTTTGAAATACTTTTAGAATATTTTATAAAAATAAGGAGAGTTTATGAAAGCGACATATGTAGATATTCACATACATACTTCAGAGAATCCTAATAAATTGCCGTCTGATTACAATGTAAGTGAGTTGTTATGTAATGTAAGAAATCTTTCTGGGGATAATCCAGTTCTTCTTTCACTTACAGATCATAATACTATTAATAAATCGGCATATTTGAAATTAATGAGTGAAGATATTTCAGTTGTTTTAGGAGTTGAGCTTCACATTAAGAAATATACTGATGCACCGCCTTATCATTGCCATATTATTTTTAACGAGGAAATTACTGAAAAAACTATTGATAATATAAATGCAAAATTAGATGATTTATATCCTGATAAAGTAGTTACAGATGAAGATGAAAATACACCTAATATTGAGATGATTATAAATGCTTTTGACTCATATGAATTTTTATTATTACCACATGGTGGACAATCACATAGAACATTTGATAAAGCTACATCAAAGAAAACTAGATTTGATACATCAATGGAACAAAGTATTTATCATAATCATTTTGATGGTTTTACTTCAAGAAGTAGTACAGGTATTGAAAACACGAAGGAATATTTCAAAAGAATAGGAATTAGTGAATTTGTTAATCTTATTACTTGTACAGATAATTACAATCCAAAGATTTATCCAAAAACAAAAGCAAAAGATGCTGAAGAGTTTACGCCTACATGGATGCTAGCTGATGCAAGTTTTGATGGTCTAAGGTTGTCCCTTTCAGAAGAATCCAGGTTATATTATAATGTCGAACCACCACAAAATTGGACACAAACTTTTGGGAAAGTTGAATTAAGAAATGAAAAAATCGAAATTGATGTAAATATGACTCCTGGCTTAAACGTTGTCATAGGCGGTTCTTCAAGTGGAAAAACATTATTTGTGGATAGTTTAGTTAGAGGAACTAAAAAAGATTTTAAAGAATCGAAATATAATTATTTTGATGTAGAAAATATTGCAATAGATAATCCAACAGGAGTTAGTCCCTATTACATTAGTCAAAATTTTATTATGTCAATAATAAAAGATAGTGAAAATGATTTAGGAGAAATACCAATAATAGATAAAGTTTTCCCAGAGGAAAAAGAAACTATAGATAGTATAAGAAATAGTTTAAAAAGATTAAAAGAATTAATCAATACTTTAGTAGATAGTGCTAAAAAACTTGAAAAACTTAAGGATGATTTTTCACATATCAAAGCACCAAATTTTCTTATTACAAATGAGATAATAAAAGAAAATGCAATTGAAAAGATAAAGCCAAATGAAGATGTTAAAGATAATTTGTCTATATCTATAACAAAAATAGAAGAGTATAAAACAACACTCAAAAATATTAAAATGCTATTTAATAACCACCCTATAATAAGTAGCAAAGATAATGAAGTGGATGTATTAAACAAAGCATTAGACGAATTAGTTTTGATTTCTAAAATAAATGATGCTGTGGTGGATAAAATCTCTGAATCATTGGAGTGCATTAATAAAAAGCATATTGAAAACGACAGAAAAGTCACACAAATAAAAAAAGACAGAAGGAAACTGCTTAGCTATATACACGATTCGATAAAAGCCCTTAAAGATTTTTATTATGCAAAAGTGGAGCTATCGAAATTTGATGTTACTTTTGAAACAAAAGAACTAGTTGTTGCTGGTCATACTTTAAGTATTAAAAATTCATTTAAACTTACAGAAGATGAATTGGTAGACTCTATTAACAAATGTTTAACTAATGAAAATAGATTAAAAAATTTTAATGAATTAATTCCGTGTACGCTTGAGAAAAATAAGTTTTCACAGAGGCCAAAAGTCAATTCACATTCAGACTTAGCAAATAAAATATATAAGTCCATTGATAATACTAATAAAAAAGAGTATAGCATTATAACAAATGATGGAAAGGATTACCAAACTTTAAGTCCTGGTTGGAAATCAGCGGTAATTTTGGATTTAATTTTAGGATATGAAGCGAATTTTGCACCAATAATCATTGATCAACCTGAAGATAATTTAGCAACTAATTATATTAATCATGATTTGATTGAAATGATTAAAAAAATTAAAGAAGATAAACAAGTTATTTTAGTTTCACATAATGCTACAATCCCGATGTTAGGAGATGCTCAAAATTTAATAATATGTGAAAATGATGGAGGAAAATTATATATTAATTCTGCACCTTTGGAATCAGAAATAAAAGGTAAAAAAACACTGGATTGGATTGCTGAATTAACAGACGGGGGAAAGCCTTCAATAAAAAAACGAGTAAAGAAATATAATTTTAGATCATATAAGGGAGTATAATTTAATGAAATTAAAATTTTATAAAGAAGAAGATAATGATTATGTAAAAATAATTACTCAAGATGGAAATGAATTAGAATTCGATTATATAGAAATGATAAGGCATATATTTAATGATAAAAAAATTGACGAAGCAGATATTGACAATCAATATTCAGAAGAAGAGGTTAATTCTATAAAAACACTAATTTCGGATATTTCAGAAACAGTTGAAGCGCTTTTTAATACTGATGAATCTAAGGATGAGTTATTGATTAGTTAATAAAAAATGTAGGGTATTTTTTGAAAGCATATCATTATTAGATCGGAAATTGGAACTGGGACTGGGACGGGTAAAAAAATCTAAAAACGAGCTTAAATTGAACGAATTTCACAGTATACAATAAACGAAAATCCTTTATTTTGAACGGCTTTGAATACAGTGAATAGTAGAAAAAGAAGAGTAGGAATGATGGACACACACAGAAAGCATGCTCCGAAAGGAGCGTGCTTTTTGTGTGTTCTCCGCCAGGACTGGCCAAGAAGCGAGCGGAAGCGAAGATGATTGAAACCAGTCTAATGCGTATCCGTAGTTGGACAGTGTTCTCTGCCAGGATTTCCCAAGAGCTGAACCGAAGGTGAAGCGATTGAAAGAAATCTACGGCGTGTTGGTGATTGATGTGTGTCCTCCGCCAAGACTGCCCAAAAACAAGCACAGGGTGCGAAGTTAAATTGATTTATTATAAGATCTACATGTATTGGAATAAGTGCACATATGTGATAAATTACTTATATATCGTGAGTTTAAGATCATTTGGATTGATGATCATTCTATATTTTATAAGCAAGGAAATTAAACATAGTTGATTATATAGGCACTTAACAAACGAAAAGCCCTACATCATTTTGAGCCTTACGGGAAATAGATAATGGTATATTTGAAGTTGTGGAGGAGAAATATAATATGAGATTTTGGATATTTATGTTCATCATCACATTATTAATACCTGCTGCGTTATTATTAACTTGGTATTTATGCCCGAAGTTCAAAACGATTAATAATGCAAGTGGATATAGAACGAAGCAGTCTATGAAAAATCAAGATACATGGGATTTTGCGCAAAAACATTGTGCAAAAATATCGCTATATATGTTTTTTCCTTCATTGATATTGGCAATTGCAATTATGCCTAGAGTTATTAATACGTCAATGGATAGGATAGGCTGGATAGGGCTTGGTATTACAATAATTCAAATGATAAGTTTTGTTGTAATTATTATATCTACTGAAAAATCATTAAAGAATACCTTTGATGAAAGTGGAAACAGAGTATAAAGAACTGCCTATTTACAGGGAGAGATCAATCCCAGTTTCGTTTAAATTATCGAACAGTATAAAAGATAGAGCACATGACTTTAAGATAATAAAATAGGACATCAAAATTTTTAGGGTCTGGTTTTATTGTCTTACGAAAAATGTTCGCAGAAGTCCTCCAGCATTTTTGGTGGTCTTTTGTAGAAAAGTAGAGATATAGAAAAAAGACTTTTAGGAGGTACAGCATGCTAACGATAAGTGATATTCTGAATGATAACTTTGAATGGGATGAAGTTATAATTGATGAAGATGAATTTGAGGAATTAAGCACAGAGCTTATTATTGATTTTCTTAAGAAAAATACTCCGAAAGAAAGGCAGCTATTAGCAATAAGTTGGAACTTTGATAATTCTAAAAAAGTAATCCAGTGGATTGTTGAGCAGCCGGATACTGACAGAGGTACAATCCTTTATTTGTACTGGTACATGACACCTAGTTTTTACAAAGAGAACTGTGCAGACAGAAAAGAGTGTGAAGAAAACTATTCATGGGGTTTAGAAGATTATGACATCATAAATACCATTGAGACAAACTATCTTTCAGATTTCTATAACGAACAAATTTACGCATTTAATCCGACCAACGATTCATATTCCGAAGGATATGATTGGACAAAAGAATATGACGAAAGTAAAGCAAAAGTAAAGATACCTGATGTAATGTTTAAGGCATTAGAAGGTGAAATTCTTGAAAATCCAGGTTGGGATGAAGGAATTCCAACTGATCTTTCTGAAATTATGGACAAGCTTTACAGCGCTATGGATGAATAGAAAAATTCCAATTTATCTAGCTCATTCGAAATATGCTTACAGAAGCCTTCCATCATTTTGGTGGGAGGCTTTTAGGTAATAATGATGACAAATATGAGGTTATAGAGGGATATAATGAAACCGTGGAGTAAACTTCAAATACAAATATTATATTAAAGCTCAAGCGAGGGATTATGGATACGTATAAAATTGCGCATTTTGGAACTTTTGATGCATCTCAGTTGGACTTGGGAATAATAGCAATTTATAACAACGATTTAGAAGCATTGAAAAAACTGCTCGGGAAAAGAATTAATAAGATTATTAAAATAAATGGAGCATATCCTGAGCCTTTTACTCCGCTTGAAGTAGCACTGTACTTGAATAAAAAAGATATAATCAAATATTTATTTGATAACAATGCATCACACAAAGGAAAATTCCACCCTAAGCCTATTGAAATTGCGGTAAGGTGTTGTGATGCCGAAATAGTGTGTATGTTTCAAAATGATTTGGAAAGTTTGGACGAAGAGAAAAAAGCTGAGCTTTTAAAAACGGCTTTTTGGGGAGATCATACGGCTGAAAATATAGACGCTTTGGAGAGTCTCGGTATCACCATCGCCAAATACGGCGGCCTTATGCTAAGATATGCAGCTTTTAATAATGATATTGAAACGGTGAGACTTTTCTTAGAAAAGGGCGCCGATGTAAATTATCACAAAGCGGACTCGGTATTTAACGATACAAGTACACCTACATTGGAAGCTGTGAGATGCAGTAATCTTGAAATTGTTCGTTTGCTTGTCGAGCATGGAGCGGACACAAGTATCAAAAATAAGTGCGGAGAAAGACCATATTCTCTTGCCGTTAAGAATGGTAACAGAGAGATAATAGAGTTTTTAGCAAGATACGAATCAGAAGATTTACATAATATAGATAGTAAGAATGCAGAACTACAAAAGTATAACTTACCGAATAGTCTGGTCGATTTTCTTAAAGGAGACAAACTCAAGATAAAATTTACCAATGACAAGTATTGTAAGTTCATACGTTTTTACTCATATCTCGATACTGTAGAAAAGAAATGGAAAAGAAAAAAAGTGCTGTCATTGGTTGCGGAAGTAGACAATTACAGCGCTGTGGATATCGTTTGGCAACCTGATAAACAAATGATTTGTGCTATTGACGAGGAACATAGTACATTTACTCCGATTGCATCTTGGGAGGAGTTTTATATGAATATGGAAAAAATTGTTTTGGCATACTTGAATGGAGAATATGAATAAAAACTCAATTAATTTAAATACACATATATAAAATGATAAAGACACTATCCTGATATTTCAAAAATACAAATCCACGGAGACAAACAATGACCACCACAACCCAAGAAAAATACGAACTAACCATCACCGCCGACAACATAATTTCAACAGATACAAGATTTAATATAGATAACCTAAACCTAGGTGACAATTACGAACCAATAGATGCATATTATGTAACTTCTGATAATGAGTTGATCAGAAGAAAAAGAAATAAAGGTGAGCAACGTATATCTAATCAAACGCTTCCTCGTCTTGCTATGCAGATTTTTGAAAGACAGCTCGTAGCATTGTCAGAGGAAGATAAGAAGAATTTTCCTGTTTGTAAGTACAGTCCTGGGCAGGCACTTATTAGGGGTATTTTCTCAAGTGTAGAAGAGTATCGTGATTACAAGAAATCAGTTGAGTATTTAATTTACAGACGAGAGGCTGGTCCGCAGTTTGTAATTTATTCATGGAACATGTTTTCAACATTGAACTTTGTTCAGGAGTGTGTAAAGAGATTTGGAAAGCGAGGCGAGAAGTTTGTCCTAATATATAGAGACAAAACCGAAAAAAAGAAAACGGAAGATCAAGTTGAAAAAATAATCATTGATGATACAGTAAAGACTTTGATTGAATGCAAAATCCCATATTCAAGAATACTACTCGAATCAAAAAATCTCATTTTTAGAGGTGCACCAGGCACTGGTAAATCATATCTTGCCAAGCAGATTGCCGCTGATATTATCAGCAATGGATACACAGACAAATGGGCTGATCTAACAGAGGAGCAAAGAAGACAAGTAGAGTTTGTCCAGTTCCATCCAAGCTACGATTATTCAGATTTCGTAGAAGGTTTAAGACCTAAAATGAATGAAGATGGAAGCATGGGGTTTGAGCTACAAGACGGTATATTTAAAAGCTTTGTAGATAGAGCAAGGCGAAATTTCGAGGATTCTCAGAAGCCTAAAGAGGTAAGGGAGAAAGAAGTATCTTCAAACACCGCACTTGAGGAATTCTTAGCAGATATTGAGCTCGGAGAAGATGAATTTAAAACAGTTATGGGAAGAAAGTTCAATATAACTGATGTAGATGACAAACACATCTATCTGGAAATATTAGGTAATGGGACAGAAAATAAGATTTTTCTAAAAATTGATGAATTGCGAAAGATGCTGGAATCTGGGAAAAACTTTGAAAAGGTAAGAGATGTTACTAGATTTTTCGGTATAAAGTTCACTCAACAAGTTTTCTCATACTATTTTGTGTTATTTAAAGCCATTAAAGCAGCGGGAAAAACCAACCGAAAGGCAAAAGTCGAAGAAGAACCTTTGAAGAAATACATCTTCATTATCGATGAGATAAACCGCGGAGAGATTTCAAAGATCCTCGGTGAGTTGTTCTTTGCAATTGATCCAGGATACCGTGGTCAGGCTGGTGAAGTAGCAACTCAGTACTCAAATATGCACGTTAACCCAGATGAGAAGTTCTACATCCCCGAGAATGTATACATCATAGGCACTATGAATGATATCGACAGGTCCGTAGATAGCTTTGATTTTGCGATGCGTAGAAGATTCAGATTCGTTGAGGTGAGAGCTGAGTCTACACAGGATATGCTCGATACAATAGCTGATGAAGACGTTAAAAATGAAGCTATTGCAAGGATGGATAGATTAAATGCAGAAATTCTCACTGTAGAGGGTCTAAACGAGAACTATCAGATTGGTGCATCGTATTTCCTTAAACTCAAATATTTAAAATTCGAGGACTTCTGGACCGACTACCTCGAACCACTGCTACAAGAATACGTGCGTGGATTGTACGATGAGAAAGGCATCATGAAGAGATTTGCCAGAGCATATGGATATTCTGCCTTAGATGAAGGTACTACAGATGAAGCAGCTGAAAATTAAGGATAATCAGTACCTGCCAAAAGAGGATTTTTATAAAGTAAAATCCATAGCCTCGTGCGTTTCCGACAAGACGCTTGAGCAGCTTGAACGAGAAGGTGTGTTCGTATTCCCTGAGATAATCAAGGATGCGGAAGACATAACCAAGAATCAGATGATTCTACAAAGCTGTAATGACATGTACTGCACGGGAAACGTCATGGGATTTCTCGGCTCTGGCGATGAACGTCTTATCATAGAGTCGAGGTTTAGCCGTGGTGAAAACGACTATTTCTTCCAGTACCTATTAGAAAAGGTACTGGATTTTCCTAATTTCATAAGTCTCGATACGAACGCTAATCAGGAAGAGCGGATGTTTAATCTGCTGCTTTTCCTGTTTCCTCATTATCTCAAAGTTGCTGCTAGGAAGGGCGCATTCAAGACATATATACGCAATAAATACAATGATGGCAACGTGCGGGGAACGATTGATATTGCTAGTCATATCAAAAATAATATTCCATTTGTAGGTGAGATTGCGTACAACCAGAGGGAGTATTCTTTTGATAACTATCTCATGGAGCTTGTGAGGCATACGATTGAGCATATAAAGAGTAAGTCTTATGGCCACAAACTGCTTAATAACGTAAAGGATGAGATAAAACTCGTCGTAGATTCCACACCTCAATATAACGCCGCTGATAGAAGAACTATATTAGAGGCTAACAGGAAAAACACAATTCGTCATGCGTACTACCACGAATATAGAGATCTGCAGAGACTTTGTATATTAATCCTTCAGAATCAAAAGCATAAATTCGGAGTTGGTCAAAGAAAGGTATACGGTATTCTATTTGATGGTGCTTGGCTGTGGGAAGAGTACATTAACTCACTTATCAGCGATATGTTCTACCACCCAATGAATAAATCTGGTAGTGGGGCTCAAAGGCTTTTCGCTGGCGGAATCGGTTTAATATATCCCGATTTCATAGGGAAGAATCCGACTAAAAGAGTCATCGCTGATGCTAAATACAAACCAATAGAGAACATTGGTAACAAAGATTATCTTCAGATCCTTGCCTATATGTTTAGGTTTGATTCTAAGCGTGGATATTATCTATATCCTGATTCAATTAACTCTGGGAATAGGTGCCTGATGATGAATGAGGGGGCCACATACGAGGGGGATGTGTCAGCTAGAAATGATATAAGTATTACGAAGTTGGGGCTGAGGATTCCGAGTGAGGCATTGAATTATAAGGAATTTACTAAACATATTAATCATAGCGAAAAAGAATTTATAAATACGATAAAAAAGCATATTAAAAACAATATGTTTTTATAAATATGATAGAATACTAAATAATATAGAAATACTTAGCATAATTAAAGAAAGGCAAATTCTGATGGCAAAGAAGAACAATACTAATATTGGCTTTGAAAAACAAATATGGGATGCAGCTTGCGTCCTTTGGGGACATATTCCTGCTGCTGAATATAGGAAGGTAATTGTAGGTCTTATTTTTCTTCGTTACATTTCTAGTGCATTCGAAAAACGCTATGAGGAACTTTTAAATGAAGGTGATGGATTTGAGAATGACAGAGATGCGTATGTAGAAGAAAATATTTTCTTTGTACCAGAAGAAGCTCGCTGGAGTAAGATTTCATCTGCCGCACACACACCTGAAATAGGCACAGTAATTGATGATGCTATGAGGGCAATTGAAAAAGAAAATACAAGTTTGAAGAATGTATTGCCTAAAAATTATGCTAGCCCAGATTTGGACAAAAGAGTACTGGGTGAAGTTGTAGACCTATTTACAAATGAAGTAAAAATGGATGGAACAGAGGCAAGTAAAGATTTACTTGGTAGGACATATGAGTATTGTATTGCTCAGTTTGCTGCTTATGAAGGAACAAAGGGTGGTGAATTTTATACACCTTCAAGTATTGTAAAAACAATTGTTTCTATATTAAAACCATTCAATAACTGCCGTGTATACGATCCTTGCTGTGGTAGTGGTGGTATGTTTGTGCAAAGTGAGAAGTTTGTACAGGCACACAGTGATAATAGGGGTAATATTTCTGTATACGGTCAGGAATCAAATGCAGATACATGGAAGATGGCGAAAATGAATATGGCAATAAGAGGTATTGATGCCAATTTCGGTTCTTATCATGCGGATACCTTTTTTAATGATATTCATAAGACACTTAAGTCAGATTTTATAATGGCAAATCCACCATTTAACCTTTCTAATTGGGGTGCAGATAAATTGAAGGACGATGTTAGATGGAAATATGGAATGCCTCCATCAGGCAATGCAAACTATGCATGGATACAGCATATGATTCATCACCTAGCTCCGAATGGGAAAATAGGTTTGGTTCTTGCTAATGGAGCATTGTCATCACAATCTTCTGGTGAAGGAGAAATAAGGAAAAAGATTATAGAAGATGATCTTGTGGAAGGAATTGTAACCTTGCCAACTCAGTTGTTTTATAGTGTTACAATTCCTGTAACATTGTGGTTTATTACTAAAAATAAAAAGCAAAAAGGAAAGACACTGTTTATAGATGCCAGAAAAATGGGATTCATGGTCGATAGAAAGCACCGAGATTTTACTGAAGGCATCCAAGAGGATGGAAGTCTTGGAGATATCGATTTACTAGCAAAAATATTCGAAGATTTTCAGAATGGAGAACTGGAGGAGAAAAAAGGATTTTCTGCTATAGCAACAATAGACGATATAGCAAAACAAGACTATATCTTAACTCCAGGACGATATGTTGGAATTGAAGAACAAGAAGATGATGGAGAACCATTTGAAGAGAAGATGAAGAGACTAACATCGGAACTTTCTGATATGTTCAAAAAATCTCACGAATTGGAAGATGAAATCAGAAAGAAACTGGGGGCGATTGGATATGAAGTGTAAGCTTGAAGAAATTGTAGATGTAACAATGGGGCAATCACCTAAATCTGAATACTATAACACAGAAAAGAATGGCTATCCTTTTTTGCAAGGAAATAGAACATTTGGATTTAAATATCCTACTTTTGATACTTATACAACAGTAATGACAAAATTTGCAAAAGCTGGAGATGTGATAATGAGCGTTAGAGCACCTGTTGGAGCTCTTAATATTACTCCGGTGGATATGTGCTTAGGGCGTGGTGTTTGTTCATTGAGAATGAAGAATGGAAATCAAAGTTTTTTGTTCTACATGATGAAATATTATGTTTCACATTTGCTTAAAAAAGAGAGTGGTACAGTATTTGGTTCTGTAAATAGGGGTGATATTAATAGCTTGGAGGTTGATATTCCAGAAGATATACAAGAACAAAATAAAATTGCTCGATATTTGGAAATGATAGATGAAAAGATTGAGCTAAACAATGCGATAAACAATAATTTA
>ERZ773074.305-NODE-305-length-21828-cov-20.483121_pt1 | contig 21828 bp, 18 predicted proteins | sample MGYA00580615_ERZ773074 | MGnify/ENA primary metagenome ERZ773074 (study PRJEB29015, sample SAMEA2738126) | human oral metagenome | biome: human oral; feature: human-associated habitat; material: saliva | place: China | collected 2160 ...
TGCTGGATTGCTATCATCCTGACTAGTCTTGGCATGCAATTACTCATCGGTATTTACTAAGAAAAAAGGGAGCCTAAAGGCTACCTCAGAACGTAGACAAATCAGATGGATTTTGGACTGTCGTTGGCTCGCTTTCTCAAGAGCAGCTGAAGGAAAAAGGGCTACTGAAATAACCCCATAACCGTTGAGAAGCCACATGTGGCTTCTCGGCGCATAGGTAACGGCGCATGGTGACTTCCGTAAAATGGTGTCTATGGCTAAGAAAAATAAAGGTAAGAAGAGCGGCGCAGCAACCGCCGCCGTAGCACTGCTGACCGAGACGAACACCCCCTTCCAGATGCGCGAATACGAGCACGTTGAGGGCGTAACCTCCTTCGGCGAAGAGGCTGCGAAGAGCCTCGGCGCATCCGAGGAACAGGTCTTCAAGACCCTGCTCATCGTGCACGAAAAGGAATTCGCGGTCGCAATCGTCCCCGTCTCCGGCAAGCTCAACGTGAAGGCCGCCGCCGCAGCCCTCGGCTGGAAGAACGCCTCCATGTGCGACCCGAAGGTCGCCGAACGCCGCACCGGCTACGTGGTCGGCGGCATCTCCCCGCTGGGCCAGAAGACCCCCTCCCCCACCCTCCTGGACGAAAGCGCCCAGCTCTTCGATACCATCATGGTATCCGGAGGCAAGCGTGGACTGGACGTCGAGCTCGCCCCGGACGACCTGCTGAAGCTCACCAACGGAAAGTACGCAGATATCCGTGCCTAACAGCCTCGTGCTGCCCCGCGACAGAATATATCGGCACAGGTTGCGCACCGCGGCGGTTGAGGAAATATATTCCTCCGCCGCCGCGTTATGCATGTGCACAGATCAACAATTTATTTAAAGGAGAATCCCATGGGTAACTCGTTGCCGGGTGTCGGCACCATCGCAAAGAATTGGCGTGAAGTCCTCCACCCCGAAGAATATGCGGTGCTGCGCGAGGGCGGCACGGAGCGTCCCTTCACGGGCGAGTACTGGAACACGCACACCGAAGGCATCTACTCCTGCCGGGCCTGCGGCACGGAGCTGTTCCGCTCGGACCAGAAGTTCGACTCGCACTGCGGCTGGCCGTCGTTCTTCGCTCCCCTGGCCGAGGACCGCGTGCGCTACCTGGAAGACACGACGTTCGGCATGCGCCGCGTCGAGGTGCGATGCGCCGCCTGCGACTCGCACCTGGGCCACGTATTCGAGGGTGAGGGCTACCCCACCCCCACCGACCTGCGCTACTGCATTAACTCGGTGTGCCTGACCCTCACCCCGGCCGAGAACGACAAGGCCGAAGAGGAATAGCATCCAGAAGCGGCCCCGGGGCCACCCCAATTCCCCTAATTCGAGCCTCTCAGCCGGGGCGGGTAGAATGGCCTAGTGCCTTTGGGGGCCGGTGTGGCGTGCCCGGGGCGATTTACATGTACAACACCTGAGCGTCAGAAGAGGATGGTTCCATGAGTAGCGCAGCTAAAGCGAACGGTTCGCTGACCCTTCAGGATATTGAGGTTCCCGAGGTTGTTCCGCTGAACACCCCTTCGACGCCGATTCCCACGCTGATTAACACCGAGAGCGGTTTGCGCCGAGCCGCCGAGTCACTGGCGGCAGCCTCCGGCCCGGTGGCCGTTGATACCGAGCGCGCGCAGGGTATCCGTTACGGTTCGCGCGCGTTCCTAGTGCAGCTTAAGCGCGAGGACAAGCTGTACCTGATCGATCCGGAAGCCTTCTCTGACCTGCGAATCATTAATGATGCGCTGGCCGACGCCGAGTGGGTGATTCACGCGGCGATTCAGGACTTCCCGAGCCTCGACATGCTGGGCATGCGCCCCAAGCGCCTATTTGACACCGAGCTGGGTGCTCGCTTGGCGGGCCTGAAACGCGTGAATCTGGGCGCGACGGTTGAGGAGCTTCTGGGCTACAGGCTGGAGAAAAAGCACTCGAAGGAGGACTGGTCGCGCCGTCCCCTGCCGGAGTCGTGGTTGAACTACGCGCTGCTGGATGTTGACGTGCTCATCGACCTGCGCGACGCCTTGGAGGAGCTACTCCGCAAGCAGGGCAAGTTGCAGTACGCTCTGGAGGAGTTTGCGTACCTGTGCGCATCGCCGGTGAAGGACCCCACGGACCAGCCGGAGCGTTGGCGCAAGACGAAGGGCCGCACGGCCCTGCGGTCGATCAAGCAGCTGACGGCGCTGCGTAACCTGTGGGTTGAACGCGATTCGCTGGCCCGCAAGAAGGATATCGATTCGAAGCGGCTACTACCCGATTCCGCGTTGATTGAGGCGGCCCGCACCATGCCCCGCAGCGTGCCGGCAGTGATGACCATCCCCGGTTTTCAGACGCGCGGCCTGCGCTGTGAGGGTCCCCGCTGGGTGCGCGCTATCGCATCCGCGGCCCGCGGCGAGAACCTGGTGCCCTACACCCTGCCCTCGACCGCCCCTCCCCCGCTGAAGGCGTGGGAATCGAAGCGCCCCGAGAATCTTGCGCTGTTTACCGAGGTTCGCCAGGTGATTGACGACCTCTCCGAGCGCCTGACGATTCCGGCGCAGAACCTGATTACGACCGATTACGTGCGCCGCCTCTGCTGGGAGCCTCCGGCCCGTCACGACGAGCAGTCCCTGCGGGATGCGCTGGCCGCCTACGGCGCACGCCCCTGGCAGACCGGCCTGGTCGCCCCCGCGATCGCGCCGGTATTCGCGAAGCATTTGGGTTAGCTTTCGCTCAACGAAAGAGGATTTATGTCTACTTCTCAGAATTGTTCCTGCTGCCGGCAGGCGAGCGTTCAGGAGCAGTTCGCTTCGGTGAAGCCCGCGGCGACTGCCGAAACCGACCTTGCGTCGGATGCCGAGAGGGCCTCGTCCCGTCTGTTTTCGCGCCGTGCGACCCTGGTGACCGGGGCCCTGGCCTCCACCGCGGCGCTGGCTTCCTGCGCCGAGGGCGGCGGCACGACGGTGACCGCGCCCGACGGAACCGTGGATATGGCAGCCGCGTCTTCGGTGGGCGTGGGTAAGGCCGCTAAGCTGACCCGCGGCACCACGACCGTGATTGTGGCCCAGCCGTCCGAGGGTCAGTACAAGGCGTACAGCCCCGTGTGCACTCACCAGGGGTGCCAGCTGCAGGTGCAGGATTCGAACCGCATCGTGTGCCCCTGCCACGGTTCGGAGTTCGCGCCCACGGACGGTTCGGTGCTGCACGGCCCGGCGGAGACCCCGCTGAAGACCTATTCGGTGCAGGTGAAGGACGGCCGTATCTTCGTGGGAAACAACAGCTAGGGCTCGTATCCGCCCCGTTTCAGTTTCGTGCGCCGTGAAGTATGCCGTTGAAGTGTGCCTTTAAAGCGCGCCGTTGAAAACGAAGAAAACCCAGTTACCCGGTCGGGGTAGCTGGGTTTTTCGCGTATCTAGCTTTCTTTTACGTGTTACGGCTACGCGGTGTGGCGGGGCTTCTGGCCCTCTTCGCGGGCGAAGGGCACCTTGTCGCCGGCCAGCTGGGCACGCACATCCGCGGCAATTCGCTCGGGGGTCAGTCCGACCTCCTCCAGAATCTGCTCGCGCGATGCGTGCGGGATGAACTCGGCGGGCAGGCCCAGCTCGCTCAGGGCCGTATCGACGCCGGCCTCGCGCATCTCCTGTCGGATGCGCGCACCCACACCGCCGGAACGCACGCCGTCCTCGATGGTCACCACGATGCGGTGGTCACGGGCCAGCTCCACGACGGAGGAGGGAACGGGAATGATCCAGCGCGGGTCAATCACGGTGGACTCAATGTCCTCTGCGGCCAGAATCTCGGAAACCTCCAGGGCCACGCGGGCCATGGCACCCACGGCCACGAAGAGCACGTCGCGCTGGCCGGTCTCGGGATGCGGTTCACCGGTGCGAGCCAGAACGTCCACACCGTCGGCGCGGCGCTCAATGGCGAGGATATCCTCGCCCACGGAGCCCTTGGGGTAGCGAATCACGGTGGGTGCATCGTTGATAGCTACGGCTTCGCGCAGCTCCTCGCGCAGGGTCGCGCCATCTCGCGGGGCGGCCAGGTGCAGACCCGGAATGAACTGTAGCATCGCCAAGTCCCACATGCCGTGGTGGCTTGCGCCGTCGGGGCCGGTGATGCCGGAGCGGTCCAGGACCACGGTCACGCCGGCCTTGTGCAGTGCCACATCCATGAGCAGCTGGTCGAAGCCGCGGTTTAGGAAGGTTGCGTAGAGCGCGACGACCGGATGCATGCCGCCGTAGGCGAGGCCCGCGCTCATGGCGATGGCGTGCTGCTCGGCGATACCCACGTCAATCACGCGGTCGGGGTGGCGCTTCTGGAATTCACGCAGACCCACGGGGATGAGCATCGCGCCGGTGATGCCGACGACGTTGCTCTGCTCATCGGCGATATCGGCAATCTCGCGGCCGAAGACGCTGGTCCAGGACTCGGCGGTGCTCTTGGAGACGGCACTACCGGTCAGCGGGTCAATCGGTCCGACCGCGTGGAACTGGTCGTCCTTGTTCGCGCGGGCGGGCGCGTAGCCGTGGCCCTTCTCGGTGATGGCGTGCACGATGACCGGGCCGGCGTAGTTCTTCGCGGCGGTCAGGGCGTTCTCCACGGCCTGCTGATCGTGGCCGTCGATGGGGCCCACGTACTTCATGCCGAGTTCCTCGAAGATACCCTTGGGCACCACCACATCCTTGATGCCGGCCTTCATGCCGTGCAGGCCGCGGTAAATCATCTGGCCCAGGGCGCCGCCTCGCTGCAGACCCACGCGCACCGCGTCGAGGGCACGGTCGTAGCGGTGGTCCAGGCGAACGCGGTCCACCTGCTGCTGCACGCCGTGCTTGAGCTCGGAAAGCTGGTTGGCGAAACCGCCGATGGTGGGCGCGTAGGAGCGGCCGTTATCGTTCACGATGATTACGACCTTGCGGCTACGGTCGGCGGCGATGTTGTTCACGGCTTCCCAGGCCATGCCGCCGGTGAGCGCGCCGTCGCCGATGAGCACGACGGTGTAGCGGTCGTCCTCACCGTTAATACGGTTGGCGCGCGAAATGCCGTCGGCCCAGGAGATAGAGCTGGAGGCGTGCGAGGAGGCAATAATGTCGTGCTTGGACTCGTTGCGGTCGGGGTAGCCTGAGAGGCCGCCCTTCTGGCGCAGAGTCTTAAACGCATGACGGCCGGTCACGAGCTTGTGCACGTAGGACTGGTGGCCGGTGTCGAAAAGAATATTGTCCTTGGGGGAATCGAAAATGCGGTGGATGCCAAGGGTCAGCTCCACAACGCCCAGGTTCGGGCCCAGGTGGCCGCCGGTCGCCGAAACGTTCGTCACGATGAACTGGCGAATCTCGTTGGAGAGCTCCTCCAGCTGCTCGTAGCTCAGGTTGCGCAGGTCGGAGGGGTCCTTGATGCCGGGCAGCAGGCGGGCCGTGTGGCCGTCGCCGAGGCTGTAATCTACGGTGGGTGCTCCGGGGGTGGCGGCCTTCGGGTTGTTCTCCTGCGGCGACGCATTTTCAGCAGACATACACCCACACTCCTCAAGGGTTCAGGGCACGGCTCATTCCGTGCGTTGGTTCTCCAATGATTTTACCTTTTAAGGGGCTAAAAATCAGATTCGCGTCACCGTCAGGTGAGACGAGTTCTCCCCTCCTCCGACGGCACCCCGGGCAGGTCTGCCGCCAATCGAACGCCGGTCCGCGCCCCGCCCTCCTCTGTCGAAGGACGAGCCGCGGCCAATCCGCCGCCTACTTGCGGCGACGACGCGGGCGAGGCTTCGCCGGCGCACGCTCGAAGAGCGCCACGCTCTCAACGTGGTGCGTGTTCGGGTACATGTCGAAGGCCCGCAGCTGCACCATATCCCAGCCGAGCTCACGCAGAATACCTGTGTCGCGGCCCAGAGCCGCCGGATCGCAGGCCACGTACAGGATGCGACCGGGATCCAGAGCGTCCAGGCGCTCCAGGGTGGTGCGGTTGGCGCCCTCACGCGAGGGGTCCAGAACCACGGCGTCAATCGGCGGGATCTGTTCGAAGTCGCGGGCAGTCTTCAGGTCGACCAGGTGGCGCGCCACGTCACCGCGAATCACCTCGATGCGGGTCTGCGCCGAGTTATCGGTGCGGGAGCATCCATCGGGCGCGAAGTTGGAGCGGGCGTCCTTGTGGGTCACGGGGGAACCCTCGATGCTGATGACCGTTCCGGTGGGGCCCACCGCATCGGCCAGGGCCGCGGTGAACAGTCCCGCTCCGGCGTACAGGTCGAGGGCGCACTCGCCCTCCTGCGGGCGCAGCATGGTCAGCATCGCCGCAATCATGGTCGAAGGAGCCGAACGGTGAATCTGCCAGAATCCGCCGGCCGAGACCTGGTAGCTGAAGCGGCGGGGGCCGAAGGTCACTTCCTCGGTCACCGAACGTAGGCCGGCACCGAGCAGGCGGTCACTTTCCTCCACGCGGCGGTAGGGTGCGTGGGAGGCTCCGGGGCGGCGACGCTTGGGCTTGCCGTTCGAGGACGACTCCGGCGTGAAGTAGAGGGACACCTTACGCTTGGCGAGCAGTCCCCAGGCCTCGGTGGCCTGCTCCTCCACCGCGCGCGCAATCTCGTCAATCGAGAAGCGCGGGTCCACGATGAATTGCAGTAGCACGCGGCCGCGGGAGGAGACGGTCGCCTCCACCTCGCGCACACCGCGCAGGTTCAGCTGCTCCAGGTGCAGGTCGCGCAACTCCCTGGCCGCAAGCGGAAAATCAACGACCGGGACCGGCGAGGAGGCATGGTACGGGTGCATGGCGACGCGCCAGGTCACGACGGGTCGGCCCTCTGCGTTTTCCTCACGCACGCGGGCCACGGCGTAGCGCACGCGGGTTCGCCACGACAGCCCCTCGGAGTTATCGCGCAGGGGCAGCTCCTCGACGGTCAGGTTCGTCAGCAGCGGAGAGGTCAGCGGCAGGCCGCCCAGACGGTGAATCTGGGTGCGCACAATATCGGTCTTGTAGCGGCGCTGCTCATCCAGCGCGAGGTGACCGTACTCCATGCCGCCCAGCAGCTCTGGCACACCGGTTGCGGCGGCGCGTTCCTCGGCGCTGGCGAGCGCATCGGCCTGAATCCAGGGGTGGGGGCGGCGGGCAAGGGAGGACACGGGAACGTCGATGACGTCCGCGAAGTAGTAGCGGCGCTTGGGGCCGATGGAGGTGATGCGCACGCGAGCCTGCTCGCCGACAACGCCGTGGCGAACGAAGATGACGCCCTCTGCGGTGCGAGCGACGAAGGAGCCTCCGTGGGCGGGTGCTTCACAGGTGACGGTGAGGACTTGGCCGACGCTGTAACCACCTGCTTCTGCGGAGGCGGCAGCGGGGTCAGTGGTGTGTTGAGTCACGACGTTGTCTCCTAATCATCACTTAATGTGAACTATTTTACACCGAAATATTCGGGGTCTCGGGTTTCGACGCTCCCGGGGGGTGAAGTGCGGTGAAGCCCTCACCGTGCCGGTCCGGGGCGTTTGTAGCAGGTGCTTGTAGCAAGGCAATAGGGCGAGCCTTTCAGCGCGGTCCCTTCGTGTTTCAGCGCGGCTCTTCGGGGGCCGCCGTTTTCCCGGGAAGCTGCGCTCCCCCGCGTAGCTTAGGATGCAGAATCCTCGTGCAATCGGCCGCGGTAGACCGCGTGGCGGTTGCTCTGGGTGAGCTCTCGGCCGCCGCCGGCGGGGCGGGTGACGTTCGGTGCCAGGGCGGGGTTCTCCCCCGGGGTGGTCGCCTCCTCGACGACCTCTTCGGTCTGCAGGCGCTGGTCGGAGATTTCGTCGTACACTTCGTCCTCGTGCATGGCCCACGGCACGGTCGCGGTCATCACGCCAGGCTCATGAAGCAGCGCCTTCCTGAGGCGGCGCACGGTGCGGCGGTGCAGAATACGCTGCCACCAGTGATCCACCACGAACTCCGGCAGGTACACGACCAGGATGTCGCGCGGCGACTTCTTGCGACGGCGGCGAATGTACGAGACCACTGCCTGCACGGTATCGCGGTAGGGCGAGTCGATGACCGACAGCGGCACTGGGATGTCGAGGGCGTACCAGCGGTTCTTCACGATCTCGAGAGCCGCGCGGTCGTTGTTGACGGTGAGCGCCTCAATCGTCGAGGGACGCGAGGCGCGCGCGTACGAGAGGGCACGCACCGCGGGCCTGCGCACGCGTTCCACGTACACGATGGCGTGCACGCGCGAGGGCAGGGCCGCCACATCCGCCACGGACTCGGCGTTCAGCGGTATGTCCATGGCTTCGTCGACCGTGGCGTAACGGCGGTGAGTGAGCATCATACCTCCAACCATGAGGGCAATCATTCCAAGGGAGAGCCAGGCGCCGGCACCGAGCTTCGTGGCAATCACCACGACGAGCACGGCGGCGGTGACGGTCACGCCCAGGGTGGACACCGCGATATCGCGCAGGAGGGCGCGGCGGGGCATCTGGGCCAGGGTAACGCGCAGCAGGCGTATGCGGTAACGCACCACGGCCAGCTGCACCATGGCCATGGAGATACACATACCCACGATGTACAGCTGAATCAGGGAGTAAACATCCGAGCCGAAGAGCACGGTGAGCATCGTCGAGAAGCCCGCGAGGGTCAGCACGGCGTTGGTGTACAGGCCGCGGGAATCCACGCTGCGGAAGAAGACGGGCAGGTACTGGTAGTCCGCCAGGGAGGAGGCGATCATGGGGAAGCCGGTGAACGCGGTAATCGAAGCGACAATCAGCACGCCCACGGTCGCAAACACCAGCAGCTGCGCGTAAATCGGGGTGTCGCGGTACACCGCGAGAGCCACCTGGTAGAGGGCGGGCTTCTGGTGGAAGTACTCTCCCGGCGCGCGCCCGTCGATGAAGAGGAATTGGGTCGTGTCATGCACCATGTGCACGTGCGTGAGGTAGGCCAGGCTCAACAGGCCCACCAGCAGAACGGAGGTGATGATGCCCATCATCATCATGGTCAGGGCCGCGTTGTACTTCTTGGGCGGGCGGAAGTAGCGGACCGAATTGGAAATCGTCGACACGCCGGAGAAGGCAACCGCGCCTCCCGAGAAGGAGCGGGCCAGCAGTAGCATGAGCGCCACGCCTTCGGTGGCGTTGCCGCCTAGCTCCGGCACGATGGCGTAGCCGGCGGATTCGGCCACGGGCAGGGCGCCCACGGAGGCGCGCACCCAACCAATAATCAGGGTGATGCCCAGTAGCGCCAGGAAGATGTATAGCGGCCAGTGAGCAATCTTGCCCATGAGCTGCAGACCACGCAGGGCCGTGAGCGTCAGAGCCAGGATGAGTAGCACCGCAATCGTCGTGCGCCAATCCTGAATCTCGGGGTACAGGGCCACGAGGAACGTGGCCGCCGAAGACATGGACACCGACACCGTCAGCATGTAGTCCATGAGCGAGGAGGCACCCATCATGACCGCGGGTAGCGCACCCAGCTTCTTGTGCACCAGCTGAATATCGCCCTCGGCGGCAATCTGGCTGATGTTGTAGCGGTAGGTGCCGATGACCACCAGCCCCACCAGGGCGACCGCCAGGCCGACCCACGGGGAGAACGCGAGCGCCGAAGCACCCGCCGCGGCCAGGGTCAGGATCGTCTGGTCGGCAGCATAGGCCACCGAGGAGATGCCGTCAGCACCAAAAAGGGGCAGGGCATACCGCTTCGGCAGGGTCACTGCCGAAAGGTTCCGCGTGCTGACCGGTCGACCGATCAGGGCGATGCGCATCCTGTCCCAACGATTTCTCACCCATTAAGGCTATCTTCCCGGGCCCCAAAGCTCAATTCAATGAGCGGTTCAATTACACTGGAAGGGTATGCGTTAAAGCGCGTCATCAACACATGGAGAGAAGCATGCCTCACTTTGTCATCATGGGCGCCGGGCGTGTGGGCGTCATGCTGGCCCGTACGCTGGAGGCTTCCGGGCACACGGTTGCCGTCATCGATCAGGATGAGCGCGCCTTCCAGCCGCTGCGCAAGGGTTTCGAGGGTCAGCTGGTGACCGGCGTGGGTTTCGATCAGGAGACCCTCAAACGCGCCGGAATTACCGAGGCCTACGCCTTTGCCGCCGTCTCGTCGGGTGATAACTCGAACATCATTGCCGCGCGTGTGGCTCGCGAGCTGTTCAAGGTGAAGAACGTGGTGGCTCGCGTGTACGATCCCAACCGCGCCGAATTCTTCCAGCGCATGGGCATCCCCACGGTGGCCTCGGTGCGCTGGTCTACCGATCAGGTGTTGCGCCGTCTGCTACCCGAGCAGGCGCTGAAGGGTGATTTCCGTGAGCCTTCGGGCCGCCTCATGCTCACCGAGATTCCGCTGGATGACGGCTGGGCCGGCCACGCGCTCGTCGACATTGAGCGTGCCGCCGGGGTGCGCATCGCCTACATCACCCGCTTTGGTGAGGGTATGCTCCCCCGCCCCGATAGCGCCTACCAGCAGGGTGATAGCGTGCACGTGATGATGCGTACCGACGACGTCGCCGATGTGACGCGTATTCTTTCGCGCCCGCCGCGCACCGAGGACGACGAGGTGGAGTACCGCACCGACGCGAATATGGACTGGTTGCGTTCCGCCACGAGTAAGGCCACCCCTGGATTCGGGACCCCCTCCCTGCCCGATCCCCGCCAGCTCTTTGGCCGCCAGCGCTCGACCCCTAAGGAGAAGTAATGAAGGTACTCATCGTTGGTGCCGGTTCCGTGGGTGCGTCGATTGCCAAGGAGCTCATGATAAACGGACACGACGTGACCATCATCGATTCCAAGCCCGAAGCTAAGAAGCGCGCCGACCTGCCCGGTGTGCGCTGGCATATTGGTGACGCCTGCGAGCTGTCCGTGCTGCGCCAGGTGCACCCAAACAAGGCGGACGTGGTCGTTGCCGCAACCGGTGACGACAAGGCAAACCTGATGGTCTCCCTGCTGGTGCGCAGCGAGTTCGGCGTGCCGCGCACCGTGGCCCGCGTGAATAACCCCCGCAACGAGTGGCTCTTCGACGACTCCTGGGGCGTGGATGTGGCCGTGTCCACCCCGCGCCTGATGACCGCGCTGGTTGAGGAGGCCCTGGAGGTGGGCGACGTCGTGCGTCTGCTGACTCTGCAGGCCGGTGGCGCGACCCTGGCCGAGTACACTGTGCCGGAGGACCACCCCGTCATCGGTTACCGTGTGGACCACGTGCAGTGGCCGGCCGATACGGTACTCACCGCGATTCTGCGCGATGGCGCCCCGATTCCGCCGAGCCCCGACGTCGCGCTCGAGGGCGGCGACGAGCTGTTCTTCATCACGACGATTGCCGCTGAGGATCAGATTCGAGCCCTCTTCGCGTAACTCTAGGTCGGAAATTTTCGCTAGGGATTTTTGCTTGGGATTTTTGCTTGGGATTTTTCGCTCGAGAAGCTTTGCTTGTGTAGCTTTTGCACAGCAGATTCTCGCTCGGCGGATTTTCGCGCAGTAGATTTTCGCCCGGCTAATACCCGCGTAGCAGATTCTCGAGCGGGGTATTTCGCCCGGTTAATCTTTGCGTATGCCGGGCTCCCCCCATGTTGAGAAAGCTCTTGCGAGAAGGCGAAAGCCCCGGATACCCGCTGTGGGTTCCGGGGCTTTCGCCTGTCTTGATGAAGCCTGATTCTATGAAGCTTTCACGCCGCACATATTGTTTCACGCCGTGCACGTTCCGTACGAAGCTACGCACGGACCGGGGTTAGGGCCCGAGGTGAGTTCGGCGCCGTGTTAGCGTTCGGTCTCGCGGCCTTCCTCTGCGGACGCCTCAGCTTCTTCGGCATCGCGAGCCTCGGCGGCCTCTCCCGAGCGCGCCTCGCCCGCGCTCGCCTCTCCGGGGGCCGAAACGCGCCAGGCCAGCCACACGCCCAAAGCGTACAGCGGCAGGCCCATAATCAGGCGGGTGGCGCCCAGCGCCTCCACCGCATTAGCGAAGTACAGGGGCATCTGCACCACCAGGCGCAGAAGCATCAGGATCGTAATAATCCAGGTGGCCAGCATGTACTGGCGCACCCGCACCGGGTTCTGCCGCCAGGCCAGGCCCTCGCCGCGGATCACACCGAAAATCAGGCCCGTAATCGGCCAACGCACCGCCATGGACACCAGGTACCCCAGCGAATACAGGCCGTTCGTCCAGAAACCAACCACAAAGTAGTCGCTCGCATTACCCGTGCGGTAGGCCGCGAAAGCACAAATCGCCACTCCCACCAGGCCGGTCAGGGCACTTACCAGTTTGGAGCCCTGCACCAGGCGAATCAGGGTGAATACGGCGGCCGCGGCCAGCGCGGCAATCAGCGAAAGGTTCAGTTCCTTCGTCACGGTAAACAACACCAGGAACGCCACCGCGGGCAGGGAGGATTCCACCAGGCCGCGCCAACCGCCGATGGCGTGCAGAACATCCACGTCACCGTTGGCGGTGCGGCGCATGTTCGCGCTCATGGAGGCGCTCACCGCCTGCGCGAACTGGTGCGGCGACTCGGAGGATTTGGAGGATTCGGAGGCCTCGTTCCGCTCGCTCACCCGGCTCTGCTGTGCGGCGGATGCGGGCACGGTTTCGCGCGCGGTCTTCTCGGCCTCCCGGTCGGGGTTGGTCGGCTCGGAGCTCATGTTATCCCTTCTCCACAAAGAATTGCGGCACAATCTCATAGCGCGGATTGTAAATAATCGGCTGGTTCGCGCGAATCGACACCACGCCCGAACAGCGCAGGAGCGCGCCGGCGAGGATGCCCGGCACCACCTGCTGGCCCTGCCACTTGAGTGTCACCCGGTCGCCGTAGTTGAACGGCGGGTAGGAGGGAAAAGCCATATCCACGGTTTCCAGCTGCGAGGTGACCGTGGCCAGCGAGGCCGTGTTCAGGTGCTTCCCGACATCCGTGGGAGCCTCAGCATCTTCGTCAAAATCCTCGCCCGGAGGCTCCACAATGGGCATGCCGATGATTGCGCGCGGGTTCGTCCACTGCAGCGGCTTCGACTTGGCGACCAGCAGCTCGGCGCGGTACATCGGCTTGCTGTGGGCCGTCGGCAGCCACACCTGCTCCACGCGACCGGCGAGGCGCACGCGAAAGCGCTCGGGGTAGCCGGGAGCAATCGGGGGCTCCTCGGGAACCACGAGCGCGCTCGGATGATGCGAAAAGCTCGGCATTAGCCGATCTCGGTGATCTCGGGGCCGCGGCGAGGCATCGGGCGGAGCTCCTGGTGGTTATCCTTCGGCTCCTCGTCCTCAGTTTCGTCCTCGGCGATGGCCAGGTCTGCGGGCAGGGTCATGGGCAGCAGCTCACGGGGCGGGCGCGGGTCGTCACCGCGGTCCACCACCACATCGCGGAAAACCTCCTCCACGGAGGCTGCGGCGACTTCGTCGCCCAGCACAGCGGCACCGGAGATGACGCCGCGCAGGAACCAGCGGGGGCCGTCCACGCCCACGAAGCGGGCGATGCGCTCGCCGCGCTTGCCGTCCGGGGTGACGGCGGGCAGGCGGGTCAGCATCTCGGCACCGAACACGCCGGCGTACACCTCAACCGTGCCGCCCTGGGAGGCGACGGACTCGGTCAGGTCGTGGCGGATGTCGTCCCAAATGCCGGTGGTACGCGGCGCGGCGAAGGCCTGCACCTGCAGGGTTGCGCCGTCGCGGGTGATGGTTGCGGCAATCACCGCACCGGTCGAGTCATCGGTCTCGAGACGCAGGTTCATGCCCTCGTGCATCTTGATGCGCAGGGCACCCAGGTCGACGTAGTCCTCGAGGTCCTCTTCGCTGACCTCCTCGATGTCGTGGGGGCCGTTCACGCGATCGTACTTGATCACTTCGGCGGAGTTCTCCTCCTCCTTCAGCTCCTCGACCTCGACGCTGGTCTCTTCGATTTCCTCGTTGACAGCCTTGTCGATGGCGGCCTTCTCGGCTTTCTTCTTTTTACCAAATCCGAACATGGTGTTCCACCTTTCGCCGCACCCCGGGTGCGGGTTGTGTTCCCTCCACCCGGGGAATCCGTCAGAATCCGTTGAGGGGAGGTGCGTTTCTACGCGCGAGCCGCAGCGCGGCGGACCCGTGCGAGCCCGTCCTAGTGAACTCCGCTGGAGCCGAAGCCGCTGGAGCCACGCTCCGTCTCGTCCAGTTCCTCCACGATGGTGAAGGTCGCGTGCTCGTACTTCTGAATCACCAGCTGAGCAATGCGATCGCCGCGGCTCACGTGGAAAGTCTTCGTCTTATCGGTGTTGAGCAGGGTGACCATCAGCTCACCGCGGTAGCCGGAGTCAACGGTTCCGGGCGCATTAACAATGGTAATACCGTGCTTGGTGGCCAGACCCGAGCGCGGATGCACCAGACCCACGTAACCCTCGGGCAGGGCGATGGCCACGCCGGTGGGCACGAGCGCACGCTCGCCCGGCTCCAGCTCGAATTCGATGCGCGAGCGCAGATCGGCGCCGGCGTCACCGGGCTTGGCGTAGGAGGGGGCGGGCAGCTCGGGATCGAGCAGCTTAATGTGAACGTTGATGGGGTTCATCGGGGTCGGTCCTTTCGGGATGTGTGTGCCAGGCTCCGCGCGGCGGGTGCGGAGGCATACTCAACGGGGCGGTGCCGTGTGGCACTCGCCCCGTTCAGATGTCTATCGGGTGGGGGTTACCCATCCTTGGAATATTAGCCTTCGCATTCGACGCAGTAGTACAGGCCGCCGTCCTCGCGTGCAATCTGCGAGCGGTGGCGAACCAGGAAGCAGGATGCGCAGGTGAACTCGTCGTCCTGAGCGGGCAGAACCACGACGTTCAGCTCCTCGTTGGAGAGGTCGGCGCCGGGAAGCTCGAAGCTCTCGGCGGCGCTGTTCTCGTCCTCGTCTACCGCGCCGGACTGCATGTCGGAACGGCGCGCGTTGAGCTCCTCGTAGGACTCTTCGCTCTGCTCTTCGTCCTGCTTGCGAGGTGCATCGTAATCAGTTGCCAAACTTTCACGCTCCGTTGAATCTATTGAATCTGTGGCCGCGTTAGCCGCGCCACTCTGGTTTTATAATTCTCCATGCCGCCGCTACGCCCGTGACGACATGCCAGGTATTGTTCACCATTGAACACCCTTTTGTCTAATCCAGTGTGAGCTTTGAGCATATACGGCGTCATATTCTGTGCAATAAAGATGGCGCGGGGCATATTTTTTGACCCAAACAAGCCCCCGCGCTACTGATTTTGCGCGCTTTCACGGTACCCTGGAAGGTAGTTTGCGTTCCGTGCACCACATTTCACGGAAGGCACCCGGTTCACCTATGGAGGTTCTCATGCTTGAGCTACGTCTGATTGGCGTGCACGATGACGGCGAAAATCTGGTGCTTGAGTCTGCCGACGGCACCCGCTTCTTGCTGCCCATTGACGCTAACCTGCGCACGAGCATCACCAAGGCTCGCCGTATTCAGCCCGCCCGCGGCCTGGGTGCTAAGGGCACCTACGGCCCGCGCGATATTCAGACCCGCTTCCGTCAGGGTGCCTCCGTTGAGGAGATTGCGGAGGAGTCCGGCTGGGAGCCTGAGCGCGTGCGCCGCTACGAGTGGCCGATTGTGGCCGAGCGCGCCCACATTATTCGTGCCGCTCAGAGCGTGAAGATTGGTCGCCGCGATTCGGCTTCGGGTAGCGCGCAGATTCCGGTGACGCTCAGCGCCCGCATTGAGGAGGTTTCGGAGCGTTACGGTTTTGAGGAGGCCACTCAGGATTGGACGACCCGTCAGCAGGAGAACGGCCAGTGGCGCGTTGAGGTTGATATTGCGCTGAAGGATTCGGTGCGTCAGAACCTGCCCTCGCAGGTGATATTCCCCGCCCGTTGGGTGTACAACCCCGCGAACCAGGGCCTGTACGCCTCGAACGAGGCCGCATACTTCTTGATGGGTAATAGCGAGGACGCTGTGGCCGCCGCCGCGAAGAAGGCTCCCGTGGAGGTTCCGCAGACCCGCCTGCCGAAGGCTCCGGAGCCCGCACCGGCTCCCCTGGCTTCTTCCGAGAGTGCTGACGAGCGTAAGCTCAAGGAGCTTCTGGAGCGTGCCCGCTCGGTGCGTCCCGCCCAGGTTGAGGAGCCCGAGGTGTTCGTGCATCGCGAGTCCGCGGAGGCTCCGCAGGCTGAAGCTCCCGCAGAGACTCCTGCTGAGGCCCCCAAGGCTGAGGCGACCACCCGTGCGAACGAGGAACAGCCCGAGCAGCCCGCAACCGCCGATCGAGGCCCGCTGACCGGTGCGCCCTCCGCGCACACCCCCGCGGCGCATCCGGCGCAGGATGAGCCCGCAGAAGCTGCGGGTGCGGCCGAGGAATCCGCCAAGGCTTCCGCGGCCGAGAAGCCAAAGTCTTCCTCGAAGAAGCAGCGCGTGAGCGTTCCCGCCTGGGACGACATCATCTTCGGCGGCCGCAAGTAAGCGACCGCGCTCGCGCCGCCCGATAAAGGCTTCTAGGCAAAGGCACCAAGACAGCAGAAAGCCGCCGGTTATTCGCGTGAATAACCGGCGGCTTTTTCTATCTTCTCAGCCTGTATCCGCTGAGCGGGGCTCTTCCGAGTCTTAGAAGGTCTTGAGCATGCGCAGCGGTACCAGGCGCTCGGCGTCGGTGAGCGAGCCGTGCTGGCCCACCATGTGCAGGGCCCGCTCCTGGTAGTGGCGCATATCGTACAGCGCCCAGTCATCGCGAGCGCACACCATCAGGTCGCCAATGCGGCCGCGTGCCGCATCCGTGATGACCGGACCAAAGTAGCCGGCACGCATCAGCTCGCGCGAGTCAATCACCCAGGCGCGCTCGCCCCAGTACTGCGCCCAACGCTGAGCGGTGGCGGTGCGTGCCGCCTCCGAAGTGTCCTCCAGGTACAGGTGTACGGCGCGCGGTTCACCCGCGGTCATTGCGATATTGCGGGTCAGCTCCTCCACGCCGGAGTAGTCGATGCGCTGGTGCTCGGGCACGTTTACCATGCCGTGATCGGCGGTCACGAAGAGTGCCGCCCACGCGGGGGCGCGCTCCGCCAGACGCTTCAGCGCCGAGTTCAGTTCCTCCAGCTGTTGCAGCCACTCGTCGCTGCCCACGCCGTAGCGGTGGCCCGCGGCGTCAATCTCGCCCCAGTACAGGTACACGGTGGTCGGGGTGCGGCTGGAGAGCGCCTCCAGGGCGTAGGTGACGCGGGCGTTGTACCCGACGGCATCCACGAAGTCTCCGCCGCGCAGCGCCGCCTCGGTGAGTCCGGTGCCGCGGTACTTGCCCAGCGAGATGGTGAGCACGCGGCGGTTCGTATGGTGGCGTTCCAGCACGGTCGGCAGGGGTTGCCAGGCGTGCGGATCCACCGACTGGTCCCAACCGGAAAGGTGGTTCATGACCGAGCCCGCTCCCCCATTGCCCGCCGGGTTGCGCACCTCGTAGCCGGCAACGCCGTGCGCACCGGGTGCGGCGCCGGTCCCCAGCGAGGTCAGGGATGCGGCCGTGGTGGTGGGGAACGCGGCGTCCAGCGGGCCCAGGCTCAGGCTCTTGCGCAGGGCGGGCGCGTAGCCGGCGTATCGGTTGAGCAGCTCCTCGCCCAGGCCGTCCACCATGATCACGCAGGCGTGGCGGAAGGAATCCGGGTCAACATCCTGCTCGGTCAGGCGGGCAGCCAGGTTCAGAGGGTCGGCGGAGGAGTGGAAGGCCGGGTCGGCGTCCAGGGCGTGGACCGGGCGCACCAGGCTTCGCTGAGCCACGAGGGATGAGGCGGACTCCAGCACATCGGCGATGCTATTGCGACCGTAGGCCGGCGCGGGAGGCAGCGGCGCACCCAAGATATCGTGCAGGGCGGGCTGTTCGGTGCGGGACGGGGCCGTCATGGTGGTTCCTCTCGGCGGGTGATTGCTTAGCGGTGGGTGCTTGTTTAGCGGCGGGTGGCACGCATGCGGGCGCGGTGCAGGGCGCGCGCAAACTGCTGGGCGCGGTACACCGACTCGGGGCCGTCAGCGGTTGCGGAAACACGCACCGCGATGTCCTCGCGGCGGGCGTCACCGGTGTAGCCGTGGTCGGCGTTGCACTGCGGATCCTGGCAGCCGGCCGGGGCAAGCTCCAGGTGCAGGGAGCCGGTCCAGGCAATCTGGAAGGAAATCTCGGTCGGGGCCGTGCTGCCGGCGTTGTAGGCCTGCGGCTGGCTGAAACCGTAGCTCATGGTGACCGCGTTCAGGTCGCTCAGGTGTACCGCCTCCACGCTCACGTGCGCCACGGTGCCCTGCGCATCGCCCTCGAGGTGCTGGTCGTCCAGGTGGGCGAACACGATGAAGTCGCCGCACAGGACCATCACGGTGATGTGGCGGTGGAAGTCATCGCGCGAGAAGTGGGTTTCGTGCTGCACGAAGTGGGCGTCGGGGTTCATATCGGCCAGGGCCTCATCCACCACTTCCAGCACCAGGTCGGGGTAGAAGCCGGCGTGCTTGATGTCTGCGACCAGCTGCTCGCGTTCGGGGGTGGGGGTGTTCATCGGACCTCTTTCGTGCGGTGTCTGCCGGCGCGCACGGCGGCTCTGCGGGGCGCGCGCGTTTCGGCGGTTAGGCATTACTCTCTTCTACCTTAGAGGGTTCCAGCCGGACTGTGCTACTTAAGCACGCGTACGGGTGCGCATATGACGAGACGCCGGGCCTGACCCGCTCCCCCGCCGGGTCGATACACCAGCTCCCGGCACGCCCAGACGCACGCCCGGGTATCCCCGCACGTCTCCGTGTATCTTCGCGCGTGATGCTGACCGGTCGGCCCGGTTCACCCGCGTGCACCCGCTAGAATAGAAGTACGAAAAACACACCGACACGAGGAGATATATGGCTCGCCGATCCAAATCCACCGCCAGTGACTACCCGGTGGATGTGGTAGAGAATATCGTCGACATCGACGTATCCGCCGAGATGGAATCCAGCTTCCTGGAGTACTCCTACTCGGTGATTTATTCGCGCGCCCTCCCCGACGCCCGCGACGGCCTCAAGCCCGTGCAGCGCCGCATCCTCTACATGATGCAGCAGATGGGTCTGCGCCCCGATAAGGGCCACGTCAAGAGCGCCCGCGTGACCGGTGAGGTCATGGGTAAGCTCCACCCGCACGGCGACGCCGCCATCTACGACGCCATGGTGCGCCTGGCCCAGCCCTTCGCGCTGCGTCTGCCCCTCGTTGACGGTCACGGCAACTTCGGCTCCCTCGACGACGGTCCCGCGGCCGCCCGCTACACTGAGGCTCGCATGGCACCGGCCGCGCAGGCGCTCACCGCCGACCTCGACGAAGACGTCGTCGACTTCGTGCCCAACTACGACAACCAGTTCATGCAGCCCGCCGTGCTGCCCGCAGCGTTCCCGAACCTGCTCGTCAACGGCACCACCGGCATCGCGGTCGGTATGGCAACCAACATGGCGCCGCACAACCTGCGTGAGGTCATCGCCGGTACCCGCCACCTCATCGCGCACCCCGAGGCAAGCCTCAAAGACATCATGAAGTTCATTCCCGGCCCCGATCTGCCCACCGGCGGCACCATCGTGGGCCTGAGCGGAATCCGTGACGCCTACGAAACCGGCCGCGGCACCTTCAAGACCCGCGCGAAGGTCTCGATTGAGCAGGTCAGCCCCCGCAAGCAGGGCATCGTCGTCACCGAACTGCCGTACATGGTCGGCCCCGAAAAGGTCATAGAAAAAATCAAGGACGGCGTCAACTCTAAGAAGCTCACCGGCATCTCCGACGTGGTCGACCTGACCGACCGCACCAACGGTCTGCGCCTTGTCATCGAAATCAAGAACGGCTTCAACCCCGAGGCCGTGCTCGCCGCGCTCTACAAGCACACCCCGCTCGAGGATTCCTTCGGCATCAACAATGTGGCGCTCGTGGACGGTCAGCCGCAGACCCTCGGCCTGCTCGACCTGATGCGCGTGTACATTGACCACCGCCTGAACGTGGTCCGCCGCCGCACCGAATTCCGCCTGGGCAAGCGCACCGACCGCCTGCACCTGGTGGAGGGTCTGCTCGTGGCGATCCTCGACATCGACGAGGTCATCCAGATTATTCGCGAATCTGATGAGACCGCTCAGGCACGCGAAAAGCTGAAGGTCGTCTTCGACCTGACCGACACGCAGGCGAACCACATCCTGGAGCTGCGCCTGCGTCAGCTCACCAAGTACTCCCGCCTGGAGCTGGAAGCAGAACGCGACACCCTGCAGCAGGAAATCGCGGAACTGCAACGTATCCTCGGCTCCGATGCGGCGCTGCGCGAACTGGTCTCCGAAGAGCTCGCAGAGGTAGCCGAACGCTACGGCACCGACCGCCGCACCCAGCTCAAAACCAAGGACGACATGCAGGTCGCCATTGAGGCAGTCACCGCGCAGTCCAAGGCGAAGAAGAGCCTGGGCCTCGCCCTCGAAATCGCGGACGAGCCCTGCTGGGTGTTGCTCTCCGCCTCCGGCATGATGGGACGAACCCCCGGCAAACCCATCCGCGAGGCGCTCGTGGATCCCGGCAAGCGTTTCAAGCACGACGTGTTCGCCTCGATTGTGCCGACCACCGCTCGCGGTGAGATCGGTGCCGTGACCTCCGCAGGACGCATGGTGCGTCTGTCCGTCATGGACATTGCGGTGCTGGACGAGAACGGCGGCACCCCCTCCATGGCCTCGGCGGTGAAGGCAACCGAGCTGGTTCAGCTCGCCAAGGGTGAGAAGCTGGTCGCCCTCGTACCGCTGAACACGGTGCTGGCACTGGCGACCGCGGGCGGCGTAATCAAGCGCCTGAACCCGGATTACCCGCTGAACCAGACCGAGTGGGACATCATGAAGCTCAAGGACGGCGACGAAATCGTAGCCGCCGCCCCCTGCCCCACCGACGACATGGTTCTCACCTTCGTCACTCGCGACGCGAAGCTGCTGACCTTCGACGCGGCGAAGGTTCGCCCGCAGGGACGCACCGGCGGCGGTATCTCAGGCATCAAGCTTGCCGACGGCGACCGCCTCATCGCCCTGGGTGTGACCGCGCCCGGCGACGCGGCGGAGGTCGTGACCGTCACCAACGGCAAGGACGGCCTGGCGAGCGCCAAGGTCACCGCCCTGAGCGAGTACCCGCAGAAGGGCCGCGCGACCGGCGGTGTGCGTGCGCACCGTTTCCTCACCGGCGAGAGCCAGCTGGCTCTGGCGTGGGTGGGCGTGGGCCCGGCGAAGGCGGCGTCCTCCGGCGGTGTGGCTCGTTCCCTGCCGACCGAGCACGGTGCCCGTGACGGTTCCGGTGTGATGCTCACTCAGAGCATCGGCATTGTGGGCCCGAACTATGCGGCTGTTTCTGCTGCGATGGCGGTTAGCCCGGAGGGTGAAAAGCTCTTCTAGGCGCGCCGTTCACGGCCTTTCGGCTCTAGGTTATACGAATCCGGGGATGACGAGGCCGCGAGGAACCTGCGCACATATAACACGCAGAGATATGAACTCGCAGAAATATGAAGGCGCAGAAAGGCCCCGGTACATGACGTACCGGGGCCTTTCGTCATGGGCAATCCGCACGTGGCGCCTGCTATTAGGCGCGTTTAGAGTCGAACCACCTCATCGCAGCGAGAAATATCCTCGGGGCGGTGCGACACCAGAACCGTAGCAACGGAGCTGGAGCGGGTCGCCGCATCCAGGTCAGCCATCAGCGCGCGGGCAGACTCAGCGTCCAGGTGCGCGGTCGGTTCGTCCAGCAGCAGAACCGGCGAGTTCACCAGCAGGGCGCGAGCCACCGCCAGGCGCTGACGCTGACCGCCCGACAGGAAGGAACCGCCGGCACCCACGGGAGTGCGCAGGCCCTTCGGCAGGGCGTCAAACCACTCGCCCAGACCCACGCGACGCAGAACCTCGATGAGCTCCTCCTCGCTGGGACGGTCGGAGCGGTCGCGGGCCAGCAGCAGGTTACCCTCGA
>ERZ773074.311-NODE-311-length-21724-cov-3.402003_pt1 | contig 21724 bp, 16 predicted proteins | sample MGYA00580615_ERZ773074 | MGnify/ENA primary metagenome ERZ773074 (study PRJEB29015, sample SAMEA2738126) | human oral metagenome | biome: human oral; feature: human-associated habitat; material: saliva | place: China | collected 2160 ...
AGCAGCAAGCTTACCATCTTTTCCCGCTACTGTCTCAACCTTATGCCCTGTATTTTCTATAGCTCCTGCTTCATGTACCGCTATATGTCCCGTGTCGGCGGCTATCACACCTTCAAAGTTTTTTAAAACACTTGCTATAACTATCTTATTTGCCTGAGTTCCGCCGCTTACAAAGAAAATCTCGGCATCTTTGTCTATTGCCTTTTTTATCTTTTCCTTTGCGGATATACAAAACTCATCATCGCCGTAACCTGACTGCTTTGACATATTGCTTGAAGCCATCGCATCCAAAATCTCCGGTGCCATACCCTCACTGTAATCGTTTATAAAATATAACATAAAATTATCCTCAGTCTAATAAAAAGTCACTCATAACCATGTTGCTTAAGTCAAGTCCCTTGTCTGTAAGTCTCAGATAAGGTGAATTGTACTCCATAAGGTTTAACATAATATTTCTCTTTATCTGTCTGTCATACAGCTCAAACATATCTATGCCGAACTTTTCATTGAACTCATGCCTTGAGACTCCTCTTGTCAGCCTTAATCCGAGGAACATAAACTCTTCCATATTTGCCTTTTTATCAAGCTCTTCTATGTCACAGTAAAGCGGCGTAATATCCTGCTGCATCTTGATATTCATATACTTTTTGTAGTCGCCCTCTACATGGAAACGCCTGTTCATCACATATCCCGACGCGCCTACTCCTAAGCCGAGATATGATACTCCTGTCCAATATCCTATATTGTGCTTACACTCTCTGCCGGGCTTTGCATAGTTGCTTATCTCATATCTCTCATATCCGTGCTCTTTCAAGATATCCTTTGTTAGGGCATACATTTCTCTGTCCACATTTTCATTGGGAAGCAAGGCTTTTCCCTCTTCACTGCCGTACTTGTCAAAGAAAGGTGTCTCAGGCTCTACAATCAATGAATACGCACTGATATGCTCAGGTCTAAGCTCACAAACCCTCTTTAGGGTAGTCTTATAGCTTTCTACAGTCTGATACGGCAGTCCGCTCATAAGGTCCACATTGATATTTGTAAATCCGAACTCTCTTGCAAGCTGATAACTTTGCAAAAAATCCTTATAAGTATGTATTCTGCCAAGCGCTTCAAGCTCTTTTTCTATACTGCTTTGCAATCCGAAGCTTATTCTGTTTATACCCGCCTTTTTGATATGCATTATCTTGCTCTTTGACAATGTACCCGGGTTACACTCTATAGTGATTTCAGCGTCCGTTGCCACAATAAAGCTTTCTCGTATGGTATTCATTATCTCAAGTATCCATATACCGCTGAGTGTGGTCGGAGTACCTCCGCCTATAAATATGGAGCTGACAAGATAATCTCTGTAGTTTTCTCCCTGTGCTCTTATCTCCTCTGTAAGTTGCGCCACATAGGCTCTTTTCTCACTGTCATCCGCTGCAAACGACAAAAAATCACAGTATTCGCATTTTTTTTCACAAAAAGGTATATGTACATATAATTCCAACTTTTTCATAGACATTATCTAATCCTCATCCAATTTCAGTACACTCATAAATGCCTTTTGAGGGATTTCGACATTACCGATCTGTCTCATTCTCTTCTTACCCTCTTTTTGCTTTTCAAGCAGCTTTCTCTTTCTGGTAATATCTCCTCCGTAGCACTTTGCCAACACATCTTTTCTCATTGCCTTTACAGTTTCTCTTGCAATGACCTTTGAACCGACCGCCGCCTGTATAGGTATCTCAAACAGGTGTCTCGGTATCTCTTCTTTTAATTTCTCACACATCTTTCTGCCTCGCTCATAGGCGGAGTCCGCGTGAACTATAAATGAGAGTGCATCCACTTCTTCCTTATTTATCAATATATCAAGCTTTACAAGCTTTGAAGGAACATATCCCTTCAGGTCGTAGTCAAGTGAAGCATAACCTCTTGACCTTGACTTTAATGCATCAAAGAAATCATATATTATCTCATTGAGCGGCAAATCATATCTTAAAATGGCACGATTTTCCTCTATATATTCCATTCCAAGGTATATACCTCTTCTCTCCTGACACAGATTCATAATGGATCCCACGAATTCCTTGGTAAGCATTATCTCAGCCGAAACTATAGGCTCTTCCATATGCTCTATTTCTGAAGGGTCCGGCAGGTTTGACGGATTGGTAAGTTCTATCACTTCACCGTTTGTCTTAAATACCTTGTATACAACTCCCGGAGCTGTGGTCACAAGGTCAAGATTATATTCTCTTTCAAGTCTTTCCTGTATTACTTCAAGGTGCAAAAGCCCTAAGAATCCGCATCTGAATCCAAATCCCAGCGCCAGTGAGGTCTCAGGTTCAAAGAAAAGTGAGGCGTCGTTAAGCTGCAATTTTTCAAGTGCTTCTCTTAGGTCATTATACTTTGCTCCGTCTGCCGGATAGAGTCCGCAGTACACCATTGAAGTAACCTTTTTATATCCCGGAAGCGCCTCTTTACAAGGGTTGTTGTTAAGTGTAATGGTATCACCCACTCTTGTATCTTTTACATTCTTGATACTTGCGGTGATATAGCCTACCATACCTGCAGAAAGTTCATCACATGGGATAAACTGTCCCGCGCCGAAATATCCTACTTCCACCACTTCTTCCACAGCACCTGTTGCCATCATCTTTATAGCGTCACCTTTTTTTACACTGCCTTCTTTTATACGCACGAATACTATTACTCCCTTGTATGAGTCGTATATGGAGTCAAATATAAGTGCCTGAAGCGGCGCCTTGACATCTCCGTTAGGTGCAGGAATTTTGGCTACTATAGCTTCAAGTACATCCTCTATATTAAGTCCCATCTTTGCTGATATTCTAGGTGCATCATGTGCCTCAATACCTATAACATCTTCTATCTCACTTGCCACAAGGTCGGGATCCGCACTTGGCAAATCCACCTTGTTTATAACCGGGAATACCTCAAGGTCATGGTCAAGTGCCATATATACATTGGCAAGAGTCTGTGCTTCTATTCCCTGTGCCGCATCCACTACAAGTATTGCTCCGTCACAGGCCGCAAGTGATCTTGATACCTCATAGTTGAAGTCTACATGCCCCGGTGTATCTATCAAATTGAATATGTATTCATTGCCGTCATTTGCTTTGTATACGGTTCTTACCGCCTGACTTTTTATGGTAATGCCTCTCTCACGCTCCAAGTCCATATTGTCAAGCACCTGTGCCTGCATCTCTCTGCTGGTCAACAGTCCGGTCTTTTCTATAATCCTGTCTGCAAGTGTAGACTTACCATGGTCTATATGTGCAATAATACAAAAATTTCTAATCTTACTCTGGTCAACAGTCATCTTTTCTTCCTATCGTTAAAAGTTGATAATAATGCTTATAATACCATTTTTTTGAGGTTCTTACAATAATGGTAAAACCGGACTGATATATAACCGCATTTTTATAAAACATAAATTCAAATTTGCAATTTGCTGCAACTTAAATTTAAAATCTGTTATTTATATCATTAACTTCTATAAAACACTTTTATACTAAAAAAATTTATTTATAATTATTTTTGCAACTTGCTGCAACTTAAATCAAGCCCAAAGCAGTATTTTCATCAACCGGCTTAATCAACCTAGCCTCCAGTGTATCTTTAATAATCCTTGAAGCTTTATACTTATCCTTATCATTTATACCAAATACTTCCCTAACGGCATTATTAGTAATTGCCTCTCCATTTACATATAAAAAGCAGGATTGCATATAACATGTTCTTACCTTGTCTTCTTTACTTATCAAATCAAAAGGTAGCTTTGAGTACAATGTCACTTTAGTGAATTTATCACTCTGATTTTCAATCTTAGGGGCTAACATAGAATTTTTACTTGTAGCATATATTACCTTATCATAGCCACTTCCTCTTTCTTCACAAATACCACACTTATGCATAAAACCTGCAATATTTTCATTCCTTGAAATAGGTACCGTATCCACAATACGGTCTATAGATACAAGTGGTGAACCTGCATTTGAAAACTCTATCCTATCTTTAAACAGTTCTACCATTGGACTTGTACCCCTCTGGTCAATTGCCTGATGAATAATGACATTTGCAAGTAACTCACGGATAGCTATTTCAGGATATCCCAGCTTTGACTTTCTTATATAATCCTCTATTACTTCCTCCTGTGGAATAATAGTCATTATATAGTCTACTATTTCATTATATGCTATAGTATAACCACAGTTAAATACTTTTTCTCTTACTGTATTTAGCCTGTTAGTACCCTTATACCATATAACCCTTACAACCTTATGAGATAATTCTTCAAACATGCTCAAATCTTTAGATATAAGTAAAGCACCCATATTGGTAATTTCATATCTTCCTGCATCATCTTTCCTAATAAATTTCTCATTGATAAAATCACCTAATATCTTTTCCATGCCGGATGGTAACGCAAGCCCCATCTTTCTATAGTATCCTTTTGAATCAAGCATCTCCAAAACATTCTGAGCTGTTAATTTATCCCTTAAAGTTCTAAGTTCATATGGGGTGCTGTCAAAAGCTCTCCATAGCTCTCTCTCTTTATCAGGATACTCTTTTAGATTTTTCTTATTACTACCAACCCTTATATATTCTTCTCCATAAAACTTGACGGGTTGATATTCTGCTGCGGGTATTTCAAGCAAAATTAACATCATCCCGTCTATTTCTGCTTCATGGAACCTGAAATTCATCCTTGGAACCAACATACGTGACAACCACGCTTCAAGTTCTTCAGCCCCTTTCTTGCATGTTCTATAGTTAAACGAAGTACCTACTATTTTATGGTTGCTGTCGTCTATTCCCCAAATAATATATGATTTAGGTCTGCCAAGCAAAGTGGCGGAATTGCTAAGTGCAGAAATATATTCACCTATCATATGAGGGTCAGAATTATTATGTTTGAACTCCACCCATTCAGTCTCACTTGGCAAAGAAATCAACTCTCTTATTAGATTTTCTATATAATCATTATTCTTTATTGTCATCTAAATTATGCTACATCTTCCTTTCTTTACAGCATCTTACAATCCGGTCATTATATCCATATACAACCTACAGGACTCAAACAACTGCTTCAGCTCTACGTATTCATTCTCTCTGTGTACCACAGCCAAGTCTCCGGGGCCTATTATTACAGGGATGAGTCCGTTTTTTATAAGTTTACTTGCATCCGTCGAACCTGAGAAGGTTTCAAAGCAAGGCTCTGTTCTCAGGTTTTCAAGGCCTGAACTTATCGCCTTTATCAACTCGTTTTCTTTGTCCGTATGCCATGAATCTCTCATATCGGCAATCTCATATGTTGCGTCAAAATGCGGATTTTCATCTCTTATCTCTTTTATCAGCTCTTCAAGCTTTTCCCATATCTTGCTTGGCTCATGTCCTACCTGTAGTCTTGCATCCACTGTAAATACACATCTGTCAGGCACTACCTGTGGCTCCACTCCGGCCTTTATAGCAAGTGTACGCCAAAATGTATCTGGATATTCTGCAAATTGTGTATGCTTTATCTTTTCTATAAGTTTTATTGCAAGATATATCGCATTCTCTCCCACACCTTTTTGAGAACCGTGTGCAGTCATACCGTGTACGCAGATATCCGCCCATGTCCTGCCCTTTTGTTCATTACATATATGCATATTTGTAGGCTCACAAACCACCAGATACTTTGCAGTATCAAATACCGGATTTTTATATAATGCTCTTGAGCCCTTCATATAATTTTCTTCATCAATAGTTGCCGCAAGTATTATATCTCTTTTCGGAGTAATATTGTTTCTCTTTAAAAGTATCATAGCATACAGCGCACTTAAAAGTCCGCTCTTCATATCCGCACTTCCTCTGCCGTAGAGTTTTCCGTCCTTTATAGTGGAAGTAAAAGGCGGTGTATTCCATCTTTTCATCTCGTCATCAGATACCGGTACCACATCCATATGCCCTGTGAACACTATGGCATCTTCTTTGGTTGCTCCCTTTATCTTAGCCAAAATATCATACCTGTCCTTCTCCACAGGTACTATGGAATAGTCTATACCGTTTTCTTTCAAAAGTCCTTCGACATATTCACACATAGGCTTTTCATTCCCTGTAGGATTGGTACTTTTTATATCCACCGCATTTGAAAGCATCTTTACCAACTCGTCTTTGTCAATCAAATCAAAAATCTCCTGCATAATATCTCCATTCATAATTATCTCTAAAATATTTTATGTTTATCAACAAACTGAGTATATTTTACTATTTTAAAAATATTTTTTCTACTTTTAAGTTTTTTACCTAAGCTTCACCTCTATTGCTCCCATCTTTGCCGTTTCATAAATGGTGCAGCCGTTTTCTTTCAATGTATCCAGAGTTTCACTGCTTGGGTGGCCGTAGTGGTTGTTCTTGCCGTAAGATATGACCGCGTAGGTAGGGCTTACATTCTCAATAAAAGCCTTTAGAGAAGAGTTTTTTGAGCCGTGGTGTGCCACCTTCAGTATGTCAATTTTACCTATATCACCGTATTTTAAAATACTCTCTTCACTTGACTTTCCGATATCTCCTGTAAACAGCAATCTTTTATTAAAAGCCTCTACAATAAATGTCTGACTTTGCTCATTGACATTTTCCTTAGGCTCTTTATCAGGCCACAGACATTCAATATTTAAATGCCCGAGGTTTAAGTGGTCACCTCTGCTTAAATACATAATATTAGTCCCACGATTTGCAGCCTTTTGCTTTAATTCATCATATGAAGCATCATTCATTGCCTGATAAGGCAGGTACAAATTTTCAATCCTTATATCACTCTCAAGCAGATACAATACACCGCTTATATGGTCAATATCTGAATGTGTGACAAAGGACATCTCTATATCGTCCACAGCTTTATACAATAAAAACGGCTCCATAGTGTACTCGCCCAGAGAAAGCTTTGAGGTACTGCCGCAATCTATCAAAATATCCTTATCATCGATATGCATATAGATGCCGTCACCCTGTCCCACATCCAAGTAAATCACCTCATCTCTTTTATAAAACGGAAATAAAATAAAAACAGACGGAATACAAAGCAGTAAAAAAATTCTTTTCTTATTAAAAATTGCCAAAGTCGCCAATACGGTCAAAACGGTGTAATAAATAAAAATCTGTATAATATTCGGTCTTCCGAAAACAATCCTATGCATAGGAAGATGACTTGCAGCTGTACAGATAAACTCATAGAAGTTTAGGATGCCTGCCGCAATAAGTCCGACATACTTATATAAAAAAATATTCATTATATTCAGTACAAGTGATAATATAGATGAATACAGCACAAAGCTCATAAGCGGTATCACCACGATATTTAATAAAAAAGCATATACGGGAAAAGTATAAAAATAGTACAGAATAAGCGGCAATGTCAGAATCTGAACTCCGATACTTACAAGCATTACTTCAAATACCTTTTCACTGAAGTTTTTCTTTTCTTTTTTTAGTTTTTTCAGCACAAATGAAAGCACACCGCCAAGGCTTAACACTGCCCCGAATGAGAGTTGAAAGCTTACTCCAAAAACCTCAAACGGCGCTATAAGACATATGCTTACCGCACTTATACAAAGTGCCGATATCAGACAGTAGCTTCTTCCAAGTACCTCCGCAATAAAATAAAGTACAAGCATAACTCCCGCTCTTGCAATGCTTACACCATCACCTACCAAAATCCCGTAAAAAAGTAGAAATATACTTGCAAAACCTGCCGAGAATAAAAAGCTTCTTTGCAATATTTTCCTTAAAAGCTTATAAAGACCGATTCCAAGCAATGAGACATGCAGACCTGATATTGCCAACAGATGTGCAATACCGTTTTGTTGATACATTTTGTATACATCTTTATCAAGGTCCGCTCTTACGCCAAGTAAAATCGCTTTTATAAGTCCCGAAGTTTTTTCATCAAAGATACTCTCTATCCTTTTTGTCAGATACTGCCGCAGATTAAAGAAAAAACAACCTATAAGGTCACAGCTTTTATCTGTAACTGCATATTTTTTTACAGTCATTTTACAGTATATACCTTTTGTTCTGTAGTAGTTTTTTACATCGAATTCGCCGGGGTTTGGATTGCTTTTTATCTCTTCAGCCTTTCCGTAAAAACTGACACTGTTACCTATACTTATATCACCGTAAAACTTATCCGCATCCAGATAATATATCATACCCCTTGATTTAAAAATCACCATATCATCCTTGAAGACGATACTCTTTATATTTTTGCAAACAGATTTATTTTCTTTTTTATTGTCCACATTCTGTGATATAAATTCTCTTTCAAACCGGTTTTCATACTTGATTCTAAGTGTGAATATAGTAAAGAAGGTAAAGAAAATAAGAATATATATTTTTTTGATTTGAATTATTTTTTTTAATATTAAGATAAGACAGACCGAAACCGGGATGACACAAATCATCCCAAGTTTCAGTATACTTATATAACATCCCGAAAGCTCTCCAAGCAGGCAGGCCGTTACTATAAGTACACATGGTCTTTTCATTATTTTTCCTCTTTTACATAGTCAAGATTTCTCTCTACGGAAGTTCCCAAAGAAATCGAATTATAATTTTTATCTGATTTTCCGTTTACCAGTATCTGCACACGAGATATATTCGGCAGCTCGGAAAGTGAATCCACTATTGAATATATTGTAATACTGTCCAAAACATCCGGTAATGCATTTAAAAAACCTTCATCGAAATTTACATAGCAAATGCCTTCGTTCACAGTTACACTTATAACCTTCGTGTCATTCGGGATAGTGGCCTTAAGTTTCGTATTGGCCGGTCCCTTCATAAGTTCGTCTATTATAAGCCTCTCTTTTGAAGTATTAATATCGTAGAACATCTCTCTGGTCTCAGGCACAAGCTTAGTACCCTCTTCATCTGCAAAATACAGTGTAAGAGTGGCCTTTTCAAAGCTGTTTACATTTGAAATACTGTTTATAAAATTGTTTGAACTTATAAGTCCTACATTCTCTCCAAGCGCATTGATAAGCGGCTGGTCTCCTGAACGAATACTTATATAATCTATTCCGTCTATCTGCGTCAGAGTCTTTGCCAGCGCCGCTCTTGCAAGCACCTCTCTGCTGACATCCATACTTTGATAATTGGTATCAAAGTTCAGATACAGTATATTACCGTCTCTGTTAAATCCCTGATATGTGACCTTGTCAGGAAGTGCGCTTACAGCCTCCAAATCATCAGGTACCTTCAAAAACTGTGTCATAAGCTCATCCACCAAGCCGTCCACATCATCACTTGGAAGAGAAACCGTATATCTGTTTTCTACAAGCTTGTCCATTGCGGTATTTATATAGTACACATAGTACTCTGTTTCCGAAAGAGGTTTGTCATCTTTTTTCTTACAAGCGGCAAGAGAAAATGAAAATATGATCATCAAAAAAAGTAAGATTTTATTTTTCATTTTTTATCCCTCCTTTTTACATGATTCAGAGGAATTCTTACTGTGAAGGTGGTTCCCTCGCCCTCTTTACTTGACACCTTTATAATACCGTCATGCAAATGCACTACATTTCTGGTAATTGCAAGTCCAAGCCCCGTACCGCCGGTCTGTCTCGATCTTGCCTTATCAATACGATAAAATCTTTCAAATATAAGGTCCTGATACTCAGGTGCAATGCCGTCTCCGGAATCCTTTACCTGAATATAGAAAAACTTATGGTCGGCATCGATACTTACCTTTACAAAACCGCCGTCCTTATTATATTTTATAGCGTTTTCTATCAAATTGTTGATAGCCAGTGAAAGCTTGGTCTCGTCCACATCCGCATTCACCTCTCTGATAGTCTCAAATGTAAGCTCAATATCTCTTTTATCAGCTATAGGCCTTAGTCTCTTCAGTATTTGCTTTATAAGCTGATTGATATCCACCTGCTCGGTTACCAATGTGTTTGCCGCCTTGTCAAGCTTCACAAGTGACAAAAGGTCGTCAATTATCTTTGCCTCTCTGTCTATCTCATCTGAAATATCATGCATAAACTCCGCATACATCTCATTCGGCACATTCTCCATACCTATCAGTGAGTCCGCCAAAACTCTTATTGAAGTTATAGGAGTCTTCAGCTCATGTGACACATTTGCCACGAACTCGTCTCTTAACTTGTCCGCCGCCTGTAACTTTGAAAGTGTCGTATTGATATTTTCAGATATGGACTTTGTAAGCTTATACTCATTATGCTCAAGCTTTTGGTCAAGCTTTCCGTACCCTATACTTGCTATGTCGTCTCTCAGTTTTATAAGCGGTCTAAGCATTCTTCCTGCCGCTATTATAGAGAGTACAACCACTATCGCGGATAATGTAATATAAAGGAACCTCTCAGTATTACCTACCCCTTCCGCCACCGCAATCAGGTTGTCTGTAGATGCAATAAATAATAAAACGCCGTCTATATTTTTATTGTCGATTGTCTCATATATAGGCATTGTCTGCAAAATATATGACTTTTTCTTGTTGTAAATATTTGTATTTGTACCGTTGAAAGTATCTATTATCTCAGGTGCGATATTTATCTTTCCTACCGCCAGATTGAAAGTATCTACAATAGTATTATATGACTTGTCTATGACAACTATTCTACCGTTATAGATTTCCGCTACCGCATCTATCTCTGAGTTAAGACTCTCCCTTTCTTTAGGGTCTTTCAAGAAATTGCCTCTTGTAAGCTTATTGCTGAGCATAAGTCCCTTGGTCTGAAGCTCTATCTTTCTGGCATCAATCCTTGATGAAAGATTGGTACGACTTACCATTCTTCCATATATAAACACAGGTGCTATTCCGAACACTATAAATACTGTTGTAAGCAGTAAACGAAAGCTTACAGCCGGCATTTTAAACTTAAATTTCTTCTTTTCCTCATCCATATCAGTCTGTGCTTATCTTTCTTGCAACAGCCAAAGCCACGGTTCCCGGACCTATATGTGTGGCAACCGACAGTGACAGATTGACTGTCTCAACCTTACCGAACTCAGCCTCAAGCTCTGTGGCAAACTCTTTTGCAAAATCAAGATAACCGTACTGTGCTATCATCAGTCTGGAATCCTTACACATAGGATCGTTCAGTCTTTCACTTAAGTCTTTTTTTATAGCTTCCACCATTATCTGCTTTGCCTGCTTGAATGTTCTTGCCTTGGCATAGGCGTCTATCTTCCCTTCATGAAGCTGAAGCACCGGCTTTATCTTCAAAAGTGAGGCAAGTGCGGCAGCCATAGGCGTTATTCTGCCTCCCTTTTTCAAATATTTTATGTCACTGACCATTACATAAATACCGGACTTTGAAGCATCGGCTTCAAGCTTTTCTTTAATCTTATCAGGTGTAAAACCGGCATCAATCAATGTCAGTGCATCAAGTCCTGCACTTATCTGCGTAACAGATATCCTCTTATCATCCACCACAAATACCCTGCCTACGTACTCATCCTCACTTGCAAGCATGGTAGCGGTATCACATGAACCTGAAAGCCCTGATGTCATAGGTATATGTATTACAGAGTCATAAGTCTTTAAAAGCTCATCCCAAAGATTCATAACATTTTCAGGTGAAGGCTGTGAAGTGACTATATCCACTCCTTCTTCCTGCCTCTTTAAAAACTCTTCACGTGTAATATCTATCCCGTCCAAATACTCCTTGCCGTCAATCATAAACGGCATAGGCAGAATATACATACCGTATTTTTTTGCCTCTTCACCGGTTAAACCGCAATTACTATCTAATACCACTGCTGTACTCATTAGCCTCTATCCTTACCCTTTGCTATTTCATCTATTATATTGTTCTTTATCATATCATCTATGATTTTTTCGCCCTTTTTCGCCTCGGTTTCCTCCATCTTTGCATGTAGTGTATAAACGGCACATACAGCTGCAAGTATTAAAATAAGTATTACAAATCTAATCATTTTACCACTTCCTTTATTACTCTCAGTGCGTTTTTATATGTTATGTTTTCAATAAGGCTGTGACCGAATCCTTCTCTTTCCATCGCATCAATCAAATCCTTAGTCCCTGAAGCATCCTTCCACTCAAGAGTGTCATCAAAGCCGTCATAGTCGGAACCGAGCGCAACAAACTCACTTCCTCCCACCTTTACCATATACTTTAACATCTCTACGGCATCCTTTATATAGGCTTTTCTCTCTCTGTTTGAAAAATCTGCAGATAAAAAATCAGGATAAAAATTAAGTCCCGATATACAACCCTTATCCGCCATCTTTTTTATCATATCATCTGTAAGATTCCTTGCATGATTACAAACAGCTCTGGCATTTGAATGACTTGCAACAAAAGGCCTCTTTGCCACATCAATTATATCATAAATTCCGGCATCAGACATATGTGAAACATCTACAATCATTCCCAGTTCTTCCATTTTTTCTACAACTTCAAAACCGAAAGGCTTCAGTCCGTTCTCTATATCAGGAACATATCCTGCAAATTCACCGTTTTTTATGATTCTTTTATTTCCAAAGCCGATAGAGTTCTCGAAATTCCATGTCAGAGTCATCATTCTCACGCCTCTTTTATAGAAATGCTCAAGCTTTTCAATGCTTCCCTCTATAGCCTCTCCCTCTTCTATGGTCAAAAAAGCCGATATCTTATTATTGTCTGAATTTTTTAAAATATCATCGTATTTTTTTGCAAAATCAATGTCTCTTTTATTTTTCTCTATCTCTTCTTCATACAGGTCTATCAAAGCATTAACATACTTATACGGTTCGCTCACATCCTTAAGATGCGTAAACATTGCAAAGCACTGTAAGATTACATCCGATTTTTTAAGCTTTTTTATGTCAATCATCAGATTGTTTTCCCTTAAAGTCAGCCCTTTTTTCTTATATATCTCGCTTATCGTATCACAATGTAAATCTACTATCATATTACTCCTTTTTTAAATCCTTATGCCACCACTTTCCGGATACGAATCTGTATACAAAATTGGAGGATCTGAAAATCCAATCTATTATCATTGCACACCATACTCCTACCGCTCCTATATGAAATACCTTTGCTATGAAAAGCGATGTTCCGAATCTGAATACCGCCATTGAAAACAGAATGATACCCATTGTAAACTTGACATCATTTCCCGCTCTTAATGCGTTCGGAAGTATAAAGCTTAACGGCCACAAGAATATGGCAACGCCCATATGTATCCAAACCAAAACGGCGGTAAGTTCTTTTGTAGCATCAGGCACATTGTATATTGAAATAAAGGAATTTTGGAATAAGAAAATAATTAAAGCAGGTACTATAATAACCAGATATCCGATAAACATAAGTTTCTTTACATAATACTTGGCTTCCTTATACTTACCTGCTCCAACACAGCGGCCTATTACGGTAATCATGGCAATACCTATTGCATTTCCCATATTTACACCCAGACCGTCCAGATTGTTGGCAATAGCATTGGCGGCTATCTGAGTTCTGCCGAAGTTTGAGATAATGGAGACAACCGCCACTCTTCCGACCTGAAATAATGAATTTTCAATACCTGAAGGTATTCCGATATAGAGAATCCTTCTCATAAAGTCCGACTTTATACCAAAGACTTCCTTAATCTTCAAAAAAACCGTTGCATCCTTATTTTTAGATGCAAGTATTGTTATCACAACCGCCGCCACACTTCTTGAGATAACACTCGGTATTGCCACACCTGCAACACCCAGATGAAGTATAAATACTCCTATATAATTACCCACAACATTTATTATATTCATGAGTATACTTACCTTCATAGAAGTCTTTGAATCTCCGATACTTCTGTATATTGCCGCCCCCGAGTTGTATATCGCAAGCATTGGAAAGCTTATTGCAGTGATCATTAAGTATTGATTACTCGCCTCAAACACTTCACTGTCTATATTTCCGAAAAGTACTGATATCAGCGGATGTGCAAATGCTATTGAAAATATTGATATAAAGACGGCTACAACAAAAGCCATAAGCTCAAGCTGTGCAGCCGCCATACAGGCATCCTCATGCCTTCTTGCACCTATAAACTGACTAATCACCACCGCACCGCCTGTTGCCAGTGCCGCAAGCAGTGATATTATTACATTGTTGACCATGTCCACAAGAGATACACCGGATACCGCAGCCTCGCCTGCAAAACTTACCATGACAGTATCCGACATACCTACCGTTATAGCTAAGAACTGTTCTATAATAAGCGGGACTATAAGCACCTTCAAGTCCGTATTGCTAAACATCATCCCGATATATTTTTCATTATCCTTTGGCATATAATCTCCATGTAACCTTTATAAGTTTTCGCTGACCAGTAAATACCCTGAATGTGGCTCTATCTCCATGTTCAAATATCCGTTGTCATTTTCATATGTCACTCTGCCCACATTGTAGCCTGTTCCGTTGGTATAGATCACTCTGCTTATTATCGCATTGTCTCTCATTCCCGTAAGGTAAAGAGGTATATCTATTTTCTTTGCATATTCTCCTGTATTGATAACAATGACCGAAACATTGTCCTTTAAAACTCTGGCATAACATACCGCTCCCGCATTTGAAATAAGCTTTATCAGTGAACCGCTCTTTAATTCTTTTCTGACCTTATGCCATCTGTTCATATACCTGTGATACTCTAAAAGTTCAAGGTTTTCATGTCCCCAAGGATATGTTCTTCTGCTGTCGGGATCTGTAAATCCGCATACTCCCACTTCATCGCCGTAGTATACGGTAGGTGCTCCGGGTAATGTCACCTGCATCATTATAGCCTGTCTCATAACCTCAAGCTTCACGCCGCTACTTGCATCCTCAGACTTATGAGTATTTATTCTTCCCACAATGCCGTTGGTTCTGGTAAGGAATCTTGAGTGGTCATGGTTTGAAAGCTGAATCATTGATACCAGTGCACAGTCATAAGGCATCTTTCCAAGTGCATTGTTAAGCATAAGAAAGAATGCATCCGAGTTTCCTTTCAAACTCATATCCGCTCTGTCGGAGTGCTTCTCAATTCCTGTCAAAAACCAGCTTACAGGCTCCATAAATCCGTCATAGTTCATTACACCGTCCCAACATTTGCCGTCCAGCCAAAAACTCGGGTCTCCGTAATGCTCAGCCAAAATAACGGCATTTTTGTTGGCAGACTTTACCGCACTTCTGAACATAGCCCAAAATCTGTGGTTGAACTCATGGCTGTAGCCCAAATCCGCCGCAACATCAAGTCTCCAACCGTCTACATTAAAAGGCGGTGACACCCACTTTTTCGCTATACCAAGTACCTCATCTATAAGTTTTTTGCTGTTCTCATAGTAAAGCTTCGGCAGAGTATCATGCCCCCACCATCCGTCATATTCATTACCGATAAAGTTAAAATACGGCCTGAACTCACTTTCCTTGGACCAGTACGCACCTATCGGATATTTATCTTCGGCTCTTTTATATATGCCTTCTTTGTCCATCCACTTGTTAAATGATCCGCAGTGGTTGAAAACTCCGTCAATTATAACCTTAATATTTCTCTTATGTGCTTCCTCTACAAGTCTTATAAACAGCTCATTACTTGCCTCAAGATTTTTCTTGCAGGTAACTCGCTTTACATACTTTGTGGCATTTTTATTGTCAGTATCGTCCTCACCGAGCACTCCGTCTGCATCTTCCACTATCACACCGATATGAGGATCTATATAGTCATAATCCTGAGTATCATATTTGTGGTTTGACGGTGATACAAAGAGAGGGTTAAAGTAAATTACCTCAACCCCAAAGTCCCTTAAGTAGTCCAGTTTTTGTAAAACTCCCGACAAGTCTCCACCATAGAAGTATCCTACATCAAAGTTTGAAGGATACTCGTTCCAGTTCTCCTTATGCTTCACAGGCAAACCTATGTAGATATACTCGTCATCTACAACATCATTTGTCTCATCTCCACGATTGAATCTGTCAATAAAAATCTGATACATCAAAGCTCCCTTTGCCCAATCAGGCAAAGTAAAACCCTTGTTGTATTCAAATAATGCGTCTTCCTTCAGATAATCCGTAACTCCGAACCTTGTAAAGAACAAAGTCTTTTCGCCGTCAATTATCTTAAAATAATACTTTAAATAATCCCTATCCTCTAAATCTGCGTAGTAAAAATCAAAATACTCGCTTGATCGAAGCTTTGACATCACTACTTCACTGTTATCTTGGTGATTTACCAATATAATATCCGGTTTATCATCCTTAAAAATTCTAATCTGTATTCTTATATTCTGTCTATTCTTAAGGCTTTGTATTGATACATATTCGTCTGTCTCATCACTAAAAATACCTTCAATATTCATCTAAAACAATGCCTCAAATTCTTCAAAACCAATTTTCTCTTTTTCTATAAGAAGGGCTGCACATGCGTCAAGCACATATTTTCTCTTCATTATTATCTCTTTTGCCTTTGTATGACAATCGTTTATAATCTTTCTGACTTCCTCGTCAATCATATTTGCAGTCTCTTCACTGTATGACTTTGTCTGCCCGAAGTCCCTTCCTATGAAAATCTCATCTCCTTCATTTCCGTAGTTTACAAGTCCGGCTCTCTCATTCATACCGAATTCCATTACCATTGCTCTTGCTACGCTTGTCGCCTGCTTGATATCCGAGCTTGCACCTGTTGTAATATCTCCGAAGATGATTTCTTCCGCTATTCTTCCGCCAAGGCTGACCATGATATTATTAAGCATCTTTGACTTGGTATTAAACATCTGATCTTCACCGGGCAGAGGCATGGTATAGCCTGCCGCACTTACGCCTGTAGGTATAATGGATATGGTATGTACAGGTCCCACTCCGTCAAGCTCTCTAAAGAGTATTGCGTGTCCGGCCTCATGATATGCGGTGATTGACTTTTCCTTCTCACTTACTATCCTTGACTTTTTCTCCGTACCTATTCCTACTTTTATAAATGCCTTGTTTATATCATCGGCAGATATAAATCTCTTTCCCTCTCTTGCAGATAGTATTGCCGCCTCATTCATAAGATTTTCAAGGTCTGCACCTGTAAATCCTGAAGTCTGTCTTGCAACCGAATGTAAATCCACATCATCTCCCAAAGGTTTTGATGCCGCGTGTATCTTTAAGATTGCCTCTCTTGCCGCCACATCGGGTCTGCCTACCGCAACTTTTCTGTCAAATCTTCCCGGTCTTAGAAGTGCCGGATCAAGTATATCCACTCTGTTGGTAGCCGCCATCACTATAATACCCTGATTGCCTGCAAATCCGTCCATCTCTACAAGCAGCTGATTGAGTGTCTGCTCTCTCTCGTCATGGCTTCCGCCAAGTCCTGAACCTCTTCTTCTTCCGACCGCATCAATCTCATCTATAAAGATGATACATGGTGCGTTCTTTTTGGCATCTTCAAAGAGGTCTCTTACTCTGCTTGCACCCACACCTACAAACATCTCTACAAAGTCCGAACCTGATATTGTAAAGAAAGGTACTCCCGCCTCTCCTGCCACAGCCTTTGCAAGAAGTGTCTTTCCTGTTCCGGGAGGTCCTACAAGAATTATACCTTTAGGGATTCTTGCACCGAGTTTTGTATACTTACCGGGATCTTGTAAAAAGTCCACAACCTCAGCCAGTTCTTCCTTTTCTTCTTCAAGTCCCGCCACCTTTGTAAAATTCACATTGGTAGACTTTACAATCTTTGCTCTGCTCTTGCCGAAGTTCATCATCTTGTTATTGCCGGCGTTTCCGCCTGCCGCCATTCTGCCGTTCATATACATCATAAACAATATGATCATTATGGCGGTCAGTCCTATCGGCAATATGGTGTTTGTAAATACACTGTCTCTCGGAACATCATCCAATATATAGGTTATGTTCTTTCCTTTAAGTTCCTTTGTGAATTCGTTTACATCCGATACAAAATAATGTACCTCGGATTTCCCGAATTCCTGTTGAGTGTTAAAGTGTATTATCGCCTCACCTGTAGGTGTCTGTGAATTCTGTCTTATCTCTATCAGTGAAATATTGTTCTCTTCAACCACTTTTTCAAATTGCTTTGAATCCAGCTTTATGCTGCTTAGTTGGTTGCCCATGTTAAAAATAAGCCAAACTATAAGTCCTAAAACTAACAGTAAGAAAAATACTCTTACCGGATTATCTGCTCTTTTCATCTTTCTCCTATCTAATCTGAGAGTTCCATGACCCCGATATACGGTAAATTCCTATATCTTTGATCATAGTCAAGTCCGTATCCCACAACAAACTTATCTTCTATCTCAAAGCATACATAATCTACAAATACATCCTTTTTCTCTCTTCTTGAAGGCTTATCAAGAAGTGTACAAAGCTTGATAGACTTCGGGCCTCTCTTTTTTAATATATCCATAAGGTATGACAGTGTGTTTCCGGAGTCGATGATGTCCTCAACCACCAATACATTCTTGCCGTCTATACTGTCATCCAAATCCTTTATTATCTTTACCACTCCCGAGCTCTTTGTCTCCGAGCCGTAGCTTGACACACTCATAAAATCAAGTCTTACATTCAGATTAAGTTTCTTTGCGAGGTCACACATAAACATGACTCCGCCCTTTAAAACACATATAAGTGTAAGCTCTTCACCCTCATAGTCCTTATTTATTCTGTCTGCAATCTCCAATATCCTGTTATCTATTTCCTTCTCGGATATCAATACATCAACTTTCTCTTTCATATTTATCTCCTAATACTTCTATTTTTAAAACCTTGTTTGTGTACAAATCCACTTTGTAAAGCTCACTTATCCTGTCAAGCCCTACCGTATCATCAGGTGATTTATTCTCTTTGAATATCCAAACCACACACGATCCGATTGCAAGTACTATATGTTCTTTCCTTATACTTACAGGTATCTTTTCATCTGTAAAAAGCTTTTTTACAGCCTTTTTACCGCTTTTTATCTGAATGAAATCACCGCTCATATACCCTCTGACAGCGATATTTTTCTCTATAAATTTCAAATTGTTGTCTTTGCTTACAACACTGTTGATACACAAAGATTCCCCTGTATATTTTACTATATCTCTAAGTACTTTGTCAAAATCAAGCCATTTTATATTGCCGTCACCGGGGATATCTTTCATACTGAAGTCGCTAAAAACGCCGTATCTTATTTCAGGAAACCCGCTACTTATTTCTTCTTTTTCATCATCACCCTGTACAAATCTTAAATACTTATAATCATTATATACTTTTATATCGTATTTTAAATCCAGCTTTTTGCCGTTCTCTCCGTGAGCCAATTGCCACACATCCTCTATATGCACCATTCCGATATCCTTGATACCAAGTTTTTTTTCTTTAAGCAACTCTTTCAGTGCATACCTTATTATATATGTACCCAAAATATGCGGATGCTCTATCAGCTCATTTCGCTTCAGTGTATAGCCTTTATTCCCCTCAGCTTTTAAATTCTTTTCACAAAATTTTTTTGCCGAATCTTCAAAATATTCATCGGCCTCAGCCGCAACTGTTGAAGTTTTATAAAAATTATTGATTACATTACTGTTTACATACTTTGTAAGTATCGGAAAGACTTCATTTCTCAGTACATTTCTTGTGTATTCATTTTCAAGATTTGTACTGTCGGTCATATACTCTATTTTATTTTCATGCAGATATTCCTCTATCTCGGCTCTTGTAAAGATAAGCAGCGGTCTTATTATTCTGCCGTTCTTTACCGATATACCCTTAAGCCCCGATATTCCGCTTCCTCTTGAGAGATTGTGCAGCATAGTCTCCGCATTGTCATTTTTATTGTGTGCGACCGCAATCTTTAACTTTGAAATATCAATCCCTTCAGTTTTACTTATATCAGTTGCAATATTTTCAAAGGCTTCATATCTTGCCTTTCTTCCCGCCTCTTCCTCACTGATTTTTAACATGGATGCCATCTTCGGGATATTGTAATGAAATGAAAAAAATTCCACATCAAGTTTCTTACAAAGCTCTTTTACATAGTTTTCATCACGGCTTGCTTCTTTTCCTCTGATGCCGTGGTTTATATGTACAACAAAAAGCCTTATTTCTAAGGCTTTTTGCAACTTACAAAGTGTATGCAGCAGGCAAACGGAATCCGCCCCGCCGCTTACACCAAGTACCACTCTGTCTTCTTTTTCAATCAATCTGTTGTTTTTTATAAAACGACTCAAATTATCTATATTCAACATATCAATTCTCAGGCTTTATGGCAATTTCATTCGGAAAAACCAAGCCCAACTTCTCCCTTGCCATCTCTATTATATAGCTGTCTGTCTGAACATACTTCTTTTTTTCATCAAGTTCTTTGGCTCTTTCGCTTTCGCTTTCCAGTTCCTTGACTATTTTTTGATTGTAAGCCTCTCTGTTTGCCAGCTCTTTTTTTATACTTCTTACCTTTACTCCAAGGACTATCGCCATAGACACTACTACCATAGTAATAAATACTATAGAAAGTCTGTTTTCAAATATTCCTTTAGTTTTTTTCTTTTTAACCGCTTTTTTAGCCATAAACTTCCCCTTATAAAACAATCTGATGAAAAACTTTGTAAGCCCTTATTAAGATGTCTACATACTATAGTAATATCATTTTATTCTTTTTGCAAGCCTCTATCATATCTACAGGCCATACGCTTGACTGTACTTCACCTACATGAGCTTTGTTAAGTAGAAGCATACAAAGTCTGCTCTGCCCGATACCGCCACCTATTGTATAAGGCAACTCGCCTGCAAGTAATGACTTGTGGAAAGGAAGATTCTTTCTGTCCTCGGCATTTGCCGCTTTAAGCTGTGACTCCATAGCAGCCTCATCCACTCTGATACCCATACTTGAGATTTCAAGTGCGCAGTCAAGGTTTTCAAACCAAAAAAGAATATCTCCGTTCAATTCCCAATCGTCATAGTCCGGTGCTCTTCCGTCATGAGGCTTGCCGTCTCCAAGCGCTCCGCCTATTTTCTCTACAAATACACAGCCGTGTTCCTTTGTTATAAGATTCTCTCTTTCCTTGGCAGTCTTATCAGGATACATCTGTCTAAGCTCTTCAGAAGTAATAAAGAAAATATCGTCCGGCAGGTGCTTTACAGCTTGCGGATACTTATACCACACCTCATGCTCCATATGTTTGATTACTTTAAAGATAGTCTTTACGGTATCTTCCAAAGTCTTTATATTTCTGTCTTCTTTTCTTATTACCTTCTCCCAGTCCCACTGGTCCACATAGCATGAATGAAGATTGTCAAGCTCCTCATCTCTTCTTATGGCATTCATATTTGTGTAAAGTCCTTCACCCGGAGCAAAATTGTACTCGCCAAGTGCCATTCTTTTCCACTTTGCAAGTGACTGAACCACTTCGTACTCCTCATTCGGTATACCTAAAATATCAAATGATACAGGGCGCTCAACACCGTTTAAGTTATCATTGAGACCGCTTGACTTTGATACAAACAACGGTGCCGAAACTCTCTCCAAATTCATCTCTTTTCCGAATTCTTTCTGGAAAGTGTCTCTGATATACTTTATCGCTTCCTGCGTCTCTCTCACACTTAACACCGGGTCATAGCCCTTTGGTAAAATCAATGCCATAAAAACCTCCATTCTGAATATGAAAACATATCTCTTTAAAAAACTTATGATATCACTAAGTATAATAATATACAAGATGGAATTTAGTACTTTAAAATAAAAAATATAAGCCGTATATGATAAAGTCCTAATATACC
>ERZ773074.316-NODE-316-length-21532-cov-8.008754_pt1 | contig 21532 bp, 25 predicted proteins | sample MGYA00580615_ERZ773074 | MGnify/ENA primary metagenome ERZ773074 (study PRJEB29015, sample SAMEA2738126) | human oral metagenome | biome: human oral; feature: human-associated habitat; material: saliva | place: China | collected 2160 ...
GGCAGTACGGCGGTGAATGGAAGCGCCTTAGAGACCATGCGGCATACCCTGGAAGGGATGGATATCGGGGAACTTTTTGCCCTGTATCTGCAGAGTCTGGTACTGCAGTTCACCATCCAGGCGCTTAGCATTGTGATTTTTGTGATTGTCTACGGCCGAATGATTGAAATCTACTTGATGACCAGTATGGCGCCGATTCCGTTCTCGACCTTCGGGAATCGCGAGCAGAGCGCGGCGGGACAGAATTATCTCAAATCCATGCTTGCTCTTGGCTTTCAGGGTTTCCTCATCATGATTTGCGTCGGCATCTACGCAGTGCTAATTCAGGGAATCACCATCTCCAGTGATATCATCGGCTCCATCTGGGGCGTTGTCGGGTATACGGTGTTATTGTGCTTTACCTTATTCAAGACAGGTTCGATTGCAAAGAGCATTTTCGCGGCGCACTGAGGCAGGAGGTGTTTTATGGCAGCTTATATCCCTGTCCCCCGGGACTTAACGAGGGTCAAATCCAAAATTCTGTTCAACCTGACAAAACGTCAGCTTATCTGCTTTGGGGCGGGAGCACTGATCGGTGTCCCGTCTTTCTTTTTGCTCAAAACACTCGGTACGACCAGCATGGCGGTCATTTGCATGATGGTCATCATGCTGCCGTTCTTTTTCCTCGGAATGTATGAGAAGGACGGGCAGCCGCTTGAGAAGATTGCAAAGCAGTTTATTGAGGCCAAGTTCGTAAGACCTAAAGTTCGTCCCTATCGCACCAATAACTATTATGCGGCACTGATCCGTCAGGCGGAGCTTGAGAGGGAGATCGAGCATGTTCTGCAGGCTACATCCGGTGCTGCGAAGAAGAAACCTGAAAGGAGGTAAATGCCTTTGTTTACGATGAGAAATCCGTTCCGAAAAACGGGGAAAAGAGAGCTGAATCTACCGAAGAACTTGAGTAAGGCGCAGGAAAAGGAGATTCTGCAGATTATCAGGAAAGCGAGAAGCGATGACGGAATCCCCCGCAGCGCCCAGGATTCGATTCCGTTTCAGCGCATGTTTCCGGACGGTATCTGCAGGGTAACAGATCACTACTATACCCTGACCATTCAGTATCAGGATATCAACTACCAGCTGGCACAGCAGGAGGACAAGACCGCAATCTTCGAAGAGTGGTGTGCCTTCCTGAACTCTTTTGACAGCTCGATTCACTTTGAACTGTCCTTTATGAATATGGCAACGGACGCGGAAAGCTTTGAGAAAAAGGTTCGTATTCCCTACCGGAATGACCGCTTTAACGGCATTCGAAACGAGTACAGCCAGATGCTGAGAACCCAGCTTGCGCAGGGCAATAACGGTCTGACAAAGACCAAGTATATTACCTTCGGGATCGAAGCGGATTCCATGCGTGAAGCTAAGCCGAGGCTTCATCATGTACAGACGGACATGATGAATAACTTAAAGCGCCTCGGTGTTTCCGCCAGGGTATTAAACGGCAGGGAGCGCCTGCAGCTGATGCACGCCATGTTCCACATGGGCGACCATGACCGCTTCTTTTTTGACTGGAGCTGGCTTGCTGGCTCCGGACTCTCCGTGAAGGATTTTATCGCACCCACCTCGTTCTCCTTCCCCGGCAGCAGGACTTTTACGATGGGGGATCTGAAGGGAGCCATGAGCCATCTGCAAATCACAGCATCGGATCTCTCGGATCAGATGCTAAAGGATTTTCTGGACATGGAGTCCAGTCAGATTGTGACGATGCATGTTCAGTCGGTGAATCAGACAACTGCCATCAAACAGATTAAGCACACCATCACGGAGCTCGACCGAAGCAAAATCGAAGAGCAGAAAAAGGCCGTCCGTTCCGGGTATGACATGGACATCATCCCTTCGGATCTTGCAACCTACGGGAAGGACGCAAAGGCACTCTTAGAGGAGCTGCAGTCGCAGAACGAGCGCATGTTCCTGATTACCTTCCTGATTATGAATACCGGGAAGACGGATCAGGAACTGGAAAACAATGTGTTTCAGGCATCTTCGATTGCGCAGAAGCATAACTGCAATCTTCGAAGACTCGACTTCCAGCAGGAACAGGGGCTTATGAGCAGTCTCCCGCTGGCAAACAACCTCATCGAGATTCAGCGTGCGCTGACCACAAGTTCAACGGCAATCTTTGTTCCCTTCACCACACAGGAACTGTTTCAGACCGGAAGTGAGGCGCTTTACTACGGCCTGAATGCGCTGTCCAACAACCTGATTATGGTGGACCGGAAGAAACTGAAAAACCCGAACGGCTTGATTCTCGGAACACCCGGCTCCGGAAAATCCTTCTCTGCGAAGAGAGAGATTGCCAATGCCTTTCTGGTGACGGATGACGACCTGATTATCTGTGATCCGGAGGCCGAGTATACGGCTCTGGCCAACTGCATGGAAGGGCAGGTCATCAAAATCAGCCCGACCAGCACGCAGTATATCAATCCCATGGACATCAATGATTCCTACAGCGAGGAGGATAACCCGCTGGCGCTCAAGGCTGACTTTATCCTGTCCCTCTGCGAGCTGGTTGTAGGCGGCAAGGACGGTCTGCAGCCGATTGAGAAGACCGTGATTGACCGTTGTGTCCACCAGATCTACCGGCACTATTTTGAGGATCCGAAGCCGGAAAATATGCCCCTTCTGGAAGACCTATACAATGCCCTCTTAAAACAGGAGGAAACAGAGGCAAAGCGTGTGGCGGCAGCGCTTGAAATTTATGTGAAGGGCTCTCTCAATCTCTTCAACCACAGAACCAATGTGGACATTCAGAACCGTTTTGTCTGCTATGACATCAAGGAACTTGGCAAGCAACTGAAAAAGCTTGGAATGCTGATTGTGCAGGATCAGGTCTGGGGACGTGTCACAGCCAATCGTTCCGCCGGAAAGACCACCCGCTACTATATGGACGAGTTCCACCTTCTTCTCAAGGAGGAGCAGACAGCGTCCTATTCCGTAGAAATCTGGAAACGCTTCCGCAAATGGGGCGGCATTCCGACCGGCATCACCCAGAACGTAAAGGATCTCTTATCCAGCCGCGAGGTAGAGAACATCTTCGAGAACTCTGACTTCGTATATATGCTGAATCAGGCTGCCGGTGACCGGCAGATTCTGGCGCAACAGCTGAATATCTCCCCGCATCAGCTGTCCTATGTGACGCACTCCGGCGAGGGCGAAGGACTCTTGTTCTACGGCAATGTCATTCTCCCCTTCGTGGACCATTTTCCGACGGATCTTCAGCTGTATAAGATCATGACGACCAAGTTATCCGAGGTGCAGGCGGCAGGGCACGAAACCGGGCAGGCAGGAGACAAAGGGCTTACAGACGGTATGGTGCGTGCAGAGCGCCTGCCGAAGCAGCGGACAAAGGAGGCGTAAATCATGGCAAGGAAAGCGCCCCGTCTCCGGTTTACCGAGGAAGAACTCACAGATCCCAAAGTAAAAAGAGCGATATCCAGAGCCGAGAGAGCTTCGGATAAGGCTGAGCGTGCAGCCAGGAAAATCCGAAAGAAACGGAATCCGGTATCGGATACGACAAAAGGGAGAAAGACAAAGATTAGCTTTCAGAAACCAGGTGCCAAGGCAGCCCGTTCGGTAACGAATACAGTTTCGAAGAAACTTCACAGCCAGGTGGCAAAGAACAACCAGGACAATAATACAGCCGTGGAGGCGGCAAACACAGCTACAGAGAGCACGGAGACCGGTTTTCGCACTGTTGATCATGCTGTCTACAGCAAGAAGCTGAAGGCCTATCAAAAAGCCGCAGAACTGCAGGCAAAGGCAGATGCAGCGAATGTAGAGGTGATTTTTCAGCGGCGTATGGCGGAACATCCGGAGGCGTTTTCCAATCCGATTTCCCGCATGAAGCAGAAGCAGGCAATCCGGCGAGAATATGCTGCCGCAAGGCGTGCGGAACAGGCAGCGGCAAAAGGCGGATCAGCTACAAAGGAAGGCGTGACCGAGGTAAAGTCCGTTTCCCAGAGACTTTCGGAGCTGAAAGATAAAGGGATTGAATATATCACTGAGCATCCGCAAATGATTCTAACAATTGCCGGCCTCGCGTTGCTCATTATGACTTTATCATCCGCATTGTCATCTTGTTCGGCCTTCCTGCCGAGCGGCTTCGGCGCAGTGGTGGCTACGACATTCACCGCAAAGGATGGGGATATCATCGGGGCCAATGAGGACTATAAGGCGCTTGAGGCGGATCTGCAGAGGCAGATTGATTCTATCCGGGCAACGCATCCGGGATACGACGAATACAACTTTCACCTGGATGAAATCGGCCATGATCCCTATCAGCTTGCGGCGTATCTGACCACGCAGTTCGAGGACTACACAAGGGCGGAGGTGCAGGACACGTTACGGAGACTCTTTCATCTGCAGTATGTGCTGGATATCGAGGAAGTGGTGGAAACGCGAACCAGAACCGAAACGCATACCAGCACAAGTACGGATCCTGTCACCGGAGAGACCTCGGAAGACAGCGAAGAGGTCGAGGTTGAGTATGAGTACTACATCCTCAACGTTACGCTGACCAATAAAAACCTCGGGCATGTCATCACGGAGTCCGGCGGCATGACGGAAAAACAGGCGGAGCGCTATGGAATCCTGCTGCTGACCAAGGGAAATAAGGCGAAGTTGTTTGCGGACGAGGCCTTTGTGGCTTCCGGAAGCGAGTATCTTCCCTATGACATTCCCGGTGAGGCGCTGACGGATGAGCGCTTTCGGAACATGGTCAATGAAGCGGAAAAGTACCTGGGGTATCCCTATGTGTGGGGCGGATCATCGCTCTCGACAAGCTTCGACTGTTCCGGTTTTGTGAGCTGGGTCATCAACCACTGTGGCAACGGCTGGAATGTGGGAAGGCTTACGGCAAATGGGCTAAAGAACTACTGCCAACCCATCCGGGCAAGTGAAGCAAAGCCCGGTGATCTAATCTTTTTCCGTGGCACCTATAACACTTCGGGAGCCAGCCATGTCGGTATTTATGTCGGAAACGGGATGATGATTCACTGTGGAAATCCAATCTCGTATGCGTCTATCAATACGCCCTACTGGCAGAGGCATTTCTACTGCTTCGGACGTCTGCCGTAATAAGGAGGAACACAATGACAAAGCTTGAGAAAATCGGTGCTGATTTGAAGCGTGCCCGCGCCAAACAGGCCGTGTGGACGCAGCGCGTTAAGGAACTGGAGAGTCGCTATCGCGAAGAGGAGAACAGCGTGATTCATACAATGGTTCACGCGGCGAATCTGACGCCCGAGCAGCTTGCAAAGGTGATTGCCTTGGCAGGGCAGGGTATGGTTGGCGTTTACCCTGCGGAGACCGCTGAAGCGACCGGCAACAAGGAACAGGAGGAGGATGAAAATGCGTATTAAGAGACTGATGGCAGGCTTTATGGCCGGAGCATTCCTGTGTGGAAGCAGTTCCGTGACCTGTTTTGCCTTTGCTACGGAGACAGAGAGCACTACGATGACTACCGATACCGCCGCAGAGGAAGCATCGACGGAGGCGGAAACACGCTCTGAGGATGATACACGTCCGCTGACACCAAACGGAAATCTGACTCTGGTTGATGATATCGGGGCGCAGACAGAACAGGGAAGGCAGTTTATCACCCTGGTAACCAAGTCCGGCAACTACTTTTATCTGATCATCGACCGCAACGAGAAGGGAGAGGAAAACGTGCACTTCCTGAACATGGTGGATGAGGAGGATCTGTTTGCCCTGATGGATGAGAAGCAGGTTGCCGACTATAAGGCAGCCCAGAACGAAAAAGATGATGCAACGTCAGCTACCGTTGCGACGCCTTCCGCGGCCGGTGCAGTGCAGGATTCTTCGCCGGATCCCAAGGTGAAGGAAAAGAAACCCGTCCACCCTCTTCCTCTGGTCGGTGTCGTCATTGCGCTGGTTACTGGTGCCATCGGATACCTCTACTTGCAGTCGAAGAAAAAGCAGACTGCTGCGCTGAGACCGGATCCGGATGCCGATTATGTGGATGAGGACGACGAAGAGGTCTATGAATTCCCAGAGGATGATGAGACTGACGAAGAGGAAGGCCCGGAGGAGTTGGAAGTTAAAAGCAGCGGGGACGAGGATCAAGCGTAAGGGGAGTTTCGCGAAAGGAGAGTTTTGCATGAAAAAGAATAAGTGTAAAGCACACGTAACGGAACTGACGGTGGAAGAGCTCCGTGAGCGCCTGGAAGCGCTGAAGGATGACAAGTTCATTCTCACCGTTTCCCTGCAAAAAGGAGGTGATGACGGTGACGAAAAAGCCTGATCTTTACGAAGCAGACAGGGACGGCTTTCAGCTTGAGCAGGTCGGTATTCGTCTGGTCAAGGAGCGGTCGCTGTATTCCGAGACAAAGATTGACTCTCCGGAAGCTGCGGTACAGCTGGTAGCGGACGCACTTCTCGACTATGATCGTGAGATTTTTGGCCTCATCAATCTGCAGGTTGATAATAGACCGATCAATTTAAACATTATCAGCATGGGAACGCTGAACTCTTCGCTGGTTCATCCGCGGGAAACATTGAAGTCGACCATTTTAAGCAACGCTTCGAATGTACTGCTGTTCCACAACCATCCCTCCGGAAAGTTAAAGCCCAGCAAGGAAGACATCTCCATTACAGACCAACTGGTACAGGCCTTTAACATGATGGGAATCAAGGTGTTGGATCATGTCATTGTCGGGAATGCAACGAATTACTATTCGTTTCTTGAGCAATGTACGCTTCCCCTGCCAAGGTCTTCCTATGCTACTTCTTTGGATCAACTGGATTTACGGAAACAGAAAGTTGCTGAGGCGGAATCGGTGGTAGCCAGGCTGAAAGAGACTGAGCATCCGCAGAAAAGAAAAAGGAGTAAGACAAAACCGAAGGAACCGGAGTTATGAAGTATGGCACAATATGAGACTTGTCATTGCCGAGATGCCCTTTGTTTCCTAGGCACTTGCCAAGGTTCTCGGTGCAAACAGACCCTGTGAAGGACACCTTAGAAGGGACACATTCGCCTGAAGGATTGCAATAGCCAGCGAAGCGGAAAGAAGTACAATGCGAGTCTATTGTTCTTGGCAGAGGCCGACGGTAAAGCAGAGTTTAGGTTGGAATATGGTGATACCCATGATGCCGGATGATACGAAGGCGGGAAGGAGACGCAATGGTATTTACAAAAGACGAGAAAACGCTGTTGATTCTCTACGGTGAGAAAAACAGAAGCGGAACACTCAAAAATCTGTTTCTCATGCGGGGACAGCTTCAAACGGATGAGAAAGCACTGTCAGCTCTGACAGATGCCGTAATCCGGAAACTTGGCGGCATGACCGAGTCTGAATTTGATGGTCTGAATCTCTTAGGCGCGGTGAGGAGCAGCAATGCGGGAACGTAATCAGGAAATTCATGTGCTCCTTCTTCCGGAAGAGATGGAACGGATTAAGCAGAAAATGACCGAGCTTGGAATCATCAACCGCAGTGCTTATGTGCGTAAGATGGCGCTGGACGGTTACTGTATCAACCTGGATCTGACAGACATGAAGGAAATGGTGTCCCTCCTCCGGCGCTGTAGCAATAACCTGAACCAGTATGCAAAGCGGGCAAATGAGACCGGATCCATTTACGCTGAGGACATCCGGGACTTGCAGGCGAGGCAGAGTGAAATCTGGGAAATCGCGAAGGAGATGCTGGCAAGACTTGCGACGATTCAGTGAGCGTCATAGATTAGCGGAGTGCTTCGTTGACATCCTTGCAATACGGGTTAGGGCATTATAAACTGACTGTAAAGCAGACAAGGAGGTAACGATATGTGGCTGATTAAACTCCCGTTCCGAATCATTGCACTCCCTATCATGGCAGTCGTTGGCGCGCTGTCAATCTTCTACAGACTCATTCTGGAGATTGGACTGCTTGCAATCGGGCTGATTTACGTTATCCTCGGTATCGGCCTTGTCAACTATCTGATTCAGCGAAATTGGCTGCAGGTAGGAATTATCCTCGGCATTGGAGCGATTGCTTTTGTAGGCTCCATGTTTGCCCAGGTACTTGCCACAGGTCTGGAGGCACTGAGCGGAAAACTTGTTGAATTTGTATTCACTTAAGTAGTCAAATAAAGTCGAGGCCCGAGAACAGAAATGTTCCCGGGTCTTTTTCTTTTGCGAATGATGCGGAAAGGAGTTACAGAGATGGCAGCCACACGACTCATTGCCCTTCATGCCAATAAGGGAAAGACCATTGCGCGAAGTCTCAGTGACCGGACGGACTATGCCAAGAATCCGGACAAGACCGAGAAAGGCGAGCTTGTCACCGGCTACCAGTGTGATCCCTTTACCGTAGATGAAGAGTTCATGTTGACCAAACGGAAGTATGAGCAGATTACAGGCCGTCACCAGAGACGCGATGTGATTGCCTATCAGATCCGACAGTCCTTTAAGCCCGGTGAAATCACACCGGAGGAAGCGAACCGTTTGGGGCGGGAGCTGGCGCTTCGATTCACCAAAGGGAAGTTCGCTTTCATCGTTGCGACACACACGGACAGGGCACATATCCATAATCATATCGTGTTCAATTCGACATCTCTTGATGGAACAAGGAAGTTTGAGAACTTCTGGTTTTCGGGCCTCGCACTGCAACGCTTAAGTGACCTTGTCTGCCTGGAAAACAGTTTGTCGGTGATTGAAGCGAAGCCAATCGGTGAGCGGGAAAAACGGACGGAATACCCCACACGAACAAGCATCCGTGACATCATCTGCCGGGATATTGACCGGATACTTCAAAAGAAGCCGAAGGACTTTGAGACACTTCTCTTTCAGCTACAGCAACTTGGCTATGAAATCAAGCGGGGGAAACATGTTTCAGTTAAGGGCGGGAATCAGAAGCGCTTTGTCCGCTTATCCTCACTTCCGGAAGGATATAGAGAAGCAGAGATTCGTGCAGCAATCTCCGGCGAAGCAAAGTGTGAAGGCAGACCATACCCAAAGCCGGAACGCTCGTTCAATCTGCTCATTGATATTCAGAGCAAACTGCAGTCCCAAGGCAAAGGCTTCAAGCGCTGGGCTACCGTCTATAACCTCAAACAGATGTCAAAGACGTTGCTGTTTCTCCGTGACAACAAGATTGATAGCGTTGACCGGCTGAATGCTCTCGTTGCAGAAAAGCAAGAGAAACGAGACCGCCTGCTCTACGCAATTCAGGAGTCTGAGAAGCGACTGGCGGAAATCGCGGCACTGAAAACACAGATCATCAACTACTCAAAGACCAGAACGATTTACGAAGCGTACCGGAAAGCCGGATATAGTAAGAGCTTTCTTGAGGAGCACCGGACAGAAATTACGATACACAGGGCGGCGAAAGCGGCCTTTGATGAACTTGGCATAAAGAAACTGCCAAAGGTTAAAGAACTGAGCCTTGAATACGAACAGGTACTGGAGGCGAAAAAGGCAGCTTATGCCGAATACCGGCAGGTGAAAAAGGAAACGCAGGAATATTGGATTGCACAGAGAAACATCGCAACTCTCTATGCCGCAGAGCGCGAAGCAGATGAAGAGAGACAGCGACAGGAAGAGAAGAAGCAGAGATGATTAGGAACCAGGGCAACAGAGAAACACATCATCGTCCGGTTCTGCTATCAAGCGTTCCGCAGGAATGCGCAGCCTCACGAAGTGAGTTCTTCTAAGGGTTTGGGAGTATCCCAACAAGTGGCGTATGAGGTCCGGATGGACGCTCATACACTGCTTGCCAAGTTACCCATAGTCCGTTGACGTATAAGTAACTTGTTGGATAATTGTATGAGGAGGTGTCTTGCGTATGATTACAGATAAGGTTGGACAGCGAATTAAAACTCTTCGAAACGAACAAGGGCTGAGTCAAGAGAAACTCGCGTTGAAGGCTGATATAGATCGTACTTACCTTGCGGGTGCCGAAATGGGGAAACGAAACCTTTCTTTAAAGAGTCTCGATAAGATTATTCGGGCGCTAGGAGTATCGTTTGAAGAATTTTTCCAAGGGATATGACTGTTGATTATGAGCAACAAAAGAACTATAATAATGGAGGTGTTTTATGCCTGATTTTGGCAATGCCGAACGTAGAATCTTGAGCTATTTTGAAATAGGCCAGGAGCTGTGGTGGGGAGATAGAAGCTATACTGTTGTGATGGCTGGTAAACCTACTTCTTCAAGTGGCGAGCCTAAGACTGATATTTATGTTCTGACACAAAATGACGACGGCAAAAAGGAATTCAAAATCTCTTACAAAAAAGAGAATGCTGATTTTTTAGAGAATAAGATTAAGAGTGAGCGTGCTGAGCAAATTTTCGGATGTAAATGGAGAGAAATTATAGAGAGTTCTACTAGGGCGATAGAGGAAAAGTTTAAAAAAAGGAATTTAATTTACACAAGCAAAATGGGACGTACAGAAAAAGGAGCTATAACGTTAGGCTGGAAGTTTGAGTTGCTGAACAAGGCTGGAGGGGAATTGTCTGGGAAAATGCAGCTTACTAGGCAGCAGGTGTATGACGTTTACTCTGGAATAAACCTTTCAGAAGACAAAAAGAACTCCTCTGTAAATGGAGTGATTATCGAAAATTCCGGGGTCGCAGACTATTTCTTGATGACAGATAAGGTGTCTTCTGCACAAGAAATAATCGAGAAGATAGTTCCTATAGATGAATATATCAATGAAAAACCAGAGCTCTATTTCGCATGCAAAGCACTGAATTATAGGACATTCTCCCAAAAGTATGATGGTGACAGACCCTTATCCGTACAAGTGGATTGGCATATCGATGACGGAAGACTAACAGCTGATCTGGTCTTTGATAGACCACTCATGATGAACGGAAACGCAATGGCTGAGAGACTGTTGAATTGTATGAGAGAGTTGGGAATTAGAACCACAGACGATATAAATAGTGGTAATACCGATATGAAACATGTTACGTCTGATTAACAAGAGAGGATTTGGTATATGAATGTTATTAGCTTGTTTTCGGGATGTGGTGGATTAGACTTAGGATTTGAAAGAGCTGGTTTCCGCATCCCGGTAGCCAATGAGTTTGACAAAGGGATTTGGGAAACTTATAAAGTAAATCACCCGAATACAGCTCTTATTGAGGGAGACATTCGGAAAATTTCAAAATCCGATATAGAGCCGCTCCTTGATGGTGGAGAGGTCGACGGTATTATAGGTGGTCCACCTTGTCAATCATGGTCTGAAGCAGGCGCATTAAGGGGAATCGAGGATGAGCGAGGAAAGTTGTTCTTTGATTACATCCGAATTCTGAAAGATTTCAAGCCCAAGTTCTTTCTAGCAGAGAACGTAAGTGGAATGTTAGCTGACAGGCATTCGGAGGCGGTACAGAACATATTAAGTATGTTTAACGATGCTGGCTACATTGTGTCAATGACGATGGTTAATGCAAAGAATTATGGAGTGGCGCAAGAGCGTAAACGTGTTTTTTATATTGGCTTCAGAAGGGACTTGAAAATAAATTTTGTTTTTCCTAGAGGGTCTACTGAAGATGATGATAAAAAGATCACGCTAAGGGATACCATCTGGGATCTTCAGGCTAGCGCTGTTCCGGCTGGTCCCAAGAACAAACATAATCCAGATTCAATAAATAATAATGAGTACTATACTGGGGCTTTTTCCACTATATTCATGAGTCGAAACCGTGTAAAAGGTTGGGATGATCAGGCGTTTACTGTTCAAGCATCAGGTAGGCAATGTCAATTACATCCGCAAGCTCCTAAAATGATAAAAATGGGTAAAAATGATTGCCGATTCGTTGAAGGAAAAGAAGATTTGTATCGAAGAATGACAATTCGTGAAGTTGCAAGAATCCAAGGCTTTCCGGATGATTTTAAATTCATCTATAATGATACTAACTATGCATACAAGATGATTGGTAATGCGGTTCCTGTAAATCTTGCTTATGAGATTGCTAGAGATATTAAGAAGACACTTGAATCAGAACAATAAACAATTAGAGAGCCACGAATATAGGAAAATGATATACAAAATGTGATTTTGCTGAATCCGTGTAAAATGCTGCACCATGGTATAGAAAATAGCATTTTAAAGTTAGATTTGATACAGGATTAGGAGGATGTGTTAGAAGCTGTATTATTGATGCGGAAGGAAATGCCACAAGAATTGATCTATTTATGACATCCTTCCCGCATTGTATTGATGTCGGAGTAATGATACACTGAATCCATAGGAAGATAGACTGTGTGTTGTGTTAAAAAAGGAATCAGTTTTTATCGGGTAATGCCCATATAATGGTGTAAATTCAAAAATCGAAAAGAGCCAGCGGCTCGTCCTTCAGGTATAATGTAAATCACCACAATCAACATAATACCGAGGGAGGACGAACTGATGGCTCAATTTAATATTACCGTGAATCAGGATGAAATTCTACAGTTACTTTTGGCAGAGCGCGAGGAAGCATTCCGAAAGCTACTTCAAAAAACTCTCAAAGACATCTTAAAGGTAATTTACACACCAATATGGACTTGCCCCCAATTTGCGTGTTACAAGAAAAATAACATTTCCAAAATATAAATTATTGGCTGGGAATTATTAAGGATCACTATATCAAACATATAAAGGGATGAAGTGATGTTCTATGTACTAGAGGATAGAAAATACCACTTTAAGGTGGCCTTCGATACAGAAACAGGAGTATATGTTCGAAGCGGTATTCTTGATGGAGAAGGAAATGATACAGGACAGGATCCGTTTATGGCATCCTTCCCACACCTTATTGATGTCGGAGTAATGGGGCATTGTGTCCATGGTAAGACGGGGCTGTGTGCTAAAGCGGGAATTGGCTGTTATCAAAGCGGATTGCTGATTGAACAGCCCAATATGATAGTAAATGATTTCAGGTGGATTGCTGAACAATGTAAAGGTAGATGCAATCAGCTGGCGCTTGGTGGTAGAGGGGATCCGGATCAACATGAAGAGTTCGAAGCGCTGTTAAGGATAAGCAGAGAAAACAACCTGGTGCCTAATTTCACAACATCCGGCTATGGTATGACCCCTGAGCTCGCAAGGCTGTGTAAAAGATACTGTGGTGCTGTGGCTGTGAGCTGGTATCGGAGTGAATATACTCTTCGTGCAATTAAGTTACTACTTGATGAAGGTGTTAAGACGAATATACACTATGTGCTTGGTAAGAACAGCATTGATGAAGCCCTGCAGCGCTTGAAGAAGAATGATTTCCCGAAAGGAATCAATGCAGTTATATTTCTGCTCCATAAGCCTGTCGGACAAGGGGCAAAAGATAATGTGCTGTCTGTAGAGGATCCTCGTGTTCGCGATTTTTTTGAACAGGTTGATGTTCAGCATCCTTTTAAGGTGGGAATGGATAGCTGTAATGTTCCGGGAGCCGTCAACTTTTGCAAAAATGTAAGGTCAGAATCATTAGATACTTGTGAAGGGGGGAGATATAGTTGTTATATTGGGGCTGATATGAGCATGGTTCCTTGTAGCTTTGATCAAAACAAAAGATATAAGGTGTCTTTGCGCGAAATGAATATTGCAGAGGCATGGAACAGCACAGAATTTGAACAATTCAGAGATAAAATGAGAGGATCTTGCCTTGATTGTACCAAACAAGAACTTTGTATGGGAGGGTGCCCGCTTATGCCGGAAATTGTTCTCTGTAATCAGGAAGAAAAAATAAAGGACAGGAGGAAGCATGTATGAAGATTAGAACAGGATTTGTAACCAATTCCAGTAGCACGAGCTACTGTGCTATCCGAGTTTCAAGTTCTAAGCTTGCAGAGATTTTGAAAAAGTATAAGAAATTATTTAAGGAACCGAATTACGGGCGTAAAGGTAATCCGGTCACTGACGATGGATTTGATTTTGACGATCAAAGGAGCTGGTGGCACTATTCGGGGCCAACAGATAGGGCTGAGATGGCAAGTAATTTTGTGGACTTTATTCGGTGCTATTTTATTGATGCTTTAGAGTGGGGAGGCGATGCTGAAATCTTACCAGAAATCACTAAATTGATTGAAGAATTAGAGGAGAATAGTGAGGAGATAAATGCTTCCATTTCTTCTTTCGAAGTAGAAGTAACAGACTTTAATCACGGAGAGTCTTGTGGAGCTAGTTGGCAGGATTTCAGTGATGACTATATTAAAAACTATATGGAAGAATATATGAGAGATCAAATGGAATTGGAAGAAGGCGAGGAACTTACACTGACAGACGATATTAGGTATGAGTTCGAAAGATGTATTGAAACGAGTTCTACGGAGCTAACCAGAACATGGTCATATGATGGAAAGGAGATTAAAAGTACTAGACATATGAGCCTTGGTTAAGATGATAGTGGCATATTGGAGTGTCAGAAGTGAGATTGAGAACTACAGTAAATCGTTGGGGAAAAACAGACTACGATTTATAAACGATTCGGTGATTGTTGGACTTAATAACTGATGTTTGAAGTTCTTTTGAAAGATGAAAGGCACAAAAATGACAGAACCGCTACAATACGTGGTGAGGGACGCAGATACAAAAGAGCAATAAATCTTATCTCTCTCTGATTATCAGATCTGTACATACGTTTGAGGAACCTTATGCAAAGCGGAACAAAGCTCAGAATCCTATATTTGTACCAACACCTCCTTAAACACACCGATGCAGAACATCCGCTCTCTACCGCTGAGCTGATGAAGATTCTGAAAGAGCAATATGCCATCAAGGTTTCCAGAAACACAATCAGCGATGACCTTGCCATTCTCCATGATTGTGGCCTTCACATTGAGCACTACGAATCTACGCAGAACAAGTACTACTATGATGGCCACGTCTATGATTTGGCTGAGCTTAAGCTCCTGACGGATGCAATTTCTTCTTCCAGGTTCATAACGCAGCGTAAGAGCGACGAACTGATTACCAAGCTTCTCACGCTGACCAGTGCAGCGAATGCTGCGAAGCTTCGCAGGCATGTCTATGTATCCGGACGCGCCAAGTCGGAGAACGAGCAAGGGTATTACATTGTGGATGCCATCCATGAAGCGATTGATAGCCACAGAAAAATCCGGCTCATTTACACGGACTATGATGTGAACAAGAAGCGTTATTTGACCAATGACAGTGCGCCATACACGGTAAGCCCCTATACGCTGGAATGGGATGGTGACTACTATTATCTGCGCGGATTTTGCGATGAACGCCAGGCTGTGCGGACCTTCCGCATTGACCGCATTGCGGAGCAGCCAAAGATTCTGAATCAGATTGCGGTGTCACCCCTGGAAGACTACATGCCTGCTCAGTACAGTAAGTGTGTTTTCCGCATGTTTGACACGGATCAACCGGAAGAGGTTCAACTCCTTTGTCATGTATCGACGATGAAGCATATAATCGATCACTTTGGCATGGATGTTGAGACAGAACCGATTGATGAAGAGCACTTCAGGGCAGATATTCTTGTATGTACCAGTTCAACCTTTTACCGCTGGATTTTTGGCTTTAACGGTAAGATGAGAATTTTGGGGCCGGAATTGGTTAAGACTGCGTATCAGGAAATGCTCCGGAAGGCTCTCGAGGAGCTGTAGTCAAAGTTTTGTGCCCAATATTCTGCGCACCTGCGTTCCATTAAACACCTGCCCCCTTGACCTCACCGTCAAGGGGTTTTATGATGCCATTGATGGAACGATTCGTTCCGTTATCGATTGAAAGGAATTGAGACCATGAGGAAAATGAACTCAGCAATGATGGAACTCATCATTTCCTATGTTGATCAGTATTTCTGCGAAAAGCATGTCACGCCCTCGGTGAATGAAATTGCCCAGGGTGTGGACATTCCTAAAACAACTGCATATCGCTACCTGGTTGAAATGGATAACCGCGGAATGATCGAGTATGATGGTCAGTCTCGTGCCATCAACACGCCGATGATCAACAAGTTCACAACCGGTTCCGCCCCCTGTCCTGTTGTCGGATCCATTCCGTGTGGAACTGCAGAGGAAAAGGAGGAATGCATTCGGGAGTACATCAGCCTTCCTGTTTCCCTTTTCGGGAAGGGTGAGTTCTATATCCTGGAGGCATGCGGTGACTCCATGGTTGATGCGGGCATCGATGATGGTGACAGAGTCGTTATCAGGATGGATTGCGAGGCCAAGGTTGGTGATATCGTTGTTGCCCTCTTAGGGGACAATGAGAGCACATTGAAGGTGTTTGGCGGCATTGATGCTGAGAATCAGGAAGCGATTCTTCTTTACCAGAACGAAGCTGTTTATCCCGGTAAAGAGATACGCACGAAAGATCTGATTGTTCAGGGTATCGCCAGGCACGTCATCAAGGCACTGTAATCCGATGAAACGGAGGTGAAAGCATGAATCAATACGATATGAGATGTCCGGTCTGCGGTAAGATGAATCACCAGCTACTTCTCGAAGAGACAGACGGATGGATGGAATGCGAATACTGCGGGGAAACGACGCAGCAGCTCCGAAGAACGTGGAAGATACAGAAGCCTCTTGCTTTGGTAAGAGAGTTTGAGCATGTCGCAATTCCTGCAGTATGAAAAACGAGCGAATGAGAGGGGAGCGAGGTAATTGGCACATGAGAGCCGGAGCGTATTACGCCCGAGAAGCGTTTGTTGTCCCAACTGCCATGAAATAAATCACGGTTTGGAGGATCGCGAGGGCATAGTTCGCGTCACCTGCAGACGCTGCAAATCGGTTATGGTACAGAAGCGAATGGGGCGCCGACACAATCGTATCGATGTGTATGCGCCTGAGGGGCAGGACTGAAGTGAGATAGAACCAATGAAATTGAATCGGCATACAGACGGGAATGGTTGAGGTGAAACAGACTGTGTAAATCCATTTCAGGTCACATGCTTAAACGGTCGATGCGTTAAGCCAGACACACATGAGAGGCCATCGGCAAGGACAGGATTCCTATATCCATAGGATCCCTTCCTTGTCGGTGGCTTTTTTTGCGCATTTCTATAAGCGGTACATGGCAAATCACAGCTGGATGCGCGTGATTTACCCCGAAACAATAAAAATCATAGCAAAAGCCTGACATGCATTTAGGGCTGAGGATACACATACTGCGTATTTCCGGATTTCAGAAAGAGCAGTATCGGTAGCCTTTCTTTCGTGCACCCATTTTTCGGGTGAGAGGTAAGAAAGGTGCTGTGAGCCAAGGTATTCTATGCGCTACTGCTGCAGGCGGAAAGGAAAGCAGTATGTATTTTGATTTAACAGAATTCGGAGCCCGGTTAAAGGATCTTCGCACGACCAGAGGCTTGACGCAGGAGAAATTATCTGAAGAACTCGGCGTTAGCTGGGATCATTTATGCCGTGTGGAACGGGGAAACCGTGGCTGCTCATTGGATCTTGTCATCGAGATTGCGGCCTATTTTGGAGTCAGTACCGATTATCTTCTGTTGGGAAAGCGTTTGAATCAGATAGAAAATCAGAAGAGACTGCTGGCTGTGATTGGAGTGCTGACAGAGCTTGCCAAGAATCTTCAGTAAATCTACCTAGTGCGACCGGAGTTATCGAACTGGCGTGCCCTGCGGAGGTCCATCCGTCTGGAGTACACTCATTTCTGCAAGGGTAAACAAATGTTCCCTTCCACCCAGACCTTTGACAACTGAATATCATTCTTCAGGCACGACCCTGTGACGGGGAGCCACATCAGCGGGAAGCGCAACGATTGTCCGTAAAAGGCAGGAGTGCGAACCGGTCTGTAAGCCTCGGATTGCTTCCGGAGTACAGCATTGATCCGTCACAGCATAATGATACTTCTGTACGCAGCTCGGTGAGAACCACGGAGGGGTTAGAGTCCCATGGATCCGGAAGCAACCGGACGCCTGAATGCATTCCCGGCAGGACAGAGAGTCTGCCAGTTCCCAGGGATGTCGAGGACAAATGTGGGGATAACATACGTAATAAGCAGGTCAGAACAGATCTGTTTAGGATACGGCAGGCAGCGATGCCTGCCATTTGCATAGGAATATCTGCGAAGACAAGGAGGGATTACACATGCTTCGTGATAATTGGACTTACAGACGGGGAGATGTCTATCTGATTGATTTGCCGGAACCGGTGAATCACATCCAGGGTGGCCTTCGCCCATGCATTAACATCCAGAATGAGATGGGGAACAGATACAGCCCGAATCTTCTGGTTTATCCGTTGACGACACAGCTAAAGAAACTCGGGCAGAAAACGCACTACGTCCTCTATAACGTGCCGTTCCTTGAGAAGCCGTCTATGATACTGGGCGAACAGCCGACGCCGGTTGATAAGTGCCGGGTGGTGAAATATCTCGGGAAGCTGATGCCATGGCAGATGGACAAAGTCAATGAATTAATCCGTGTGGCGACTGGGTACACGAATCCGGAGGATTCGATTCCTGGCGAGTGCCTGGAATTTCCGTAATGAGGCAAATGCTGAGAAACCAAACGAAAAATACAGAAAGTGAGGGGATTGCATAATGGAAGCGATTGAAACCTTTGAGCGCCAGGAAACAGCAGCAGTTGCCGGTGCAGAAAAGCGCTGTTATACCGTTGAGGACTTACAAATCATCCTCGGAATTGCAAGAGGAACCGCGTACAAGCTACTTGAACGGCATGAGTTCCGCTGGTTCAAAATCGGATCCACGTATCGGATTTCGAAAAAGAGTTTTGATGAGTGGCTGGACAGCAAGCTGTAAAGCATCAAGGATGTCCGTTCGATCGGTGACATCCTAACAATGGAAACGGGTATCCGCTACGATTTAGCTAGGTCATAAGACCTGGCTAAATCACGATAAGGAGGTTGTGAGATGAAGGACAGAGATAAGACGACCATGTCCGTTTCGGAAATGCGGCAGATGCTTGGTTTGAAGAAAACGGACTCCTATTGGCTGGTACATAGACAGCTTTTTGAAACAGTTCTGGTCGCCGGAAAGATGCGGGTGGTACTTGAGAGCTTTGAACACTGGTATGCGAATCAGGTGAAATACAAGAAGGTCGCCGGTCCGCCTCCCGGGGTTGAATTGAAGGCCTACTCTTATTCGATACCGGAGATTGCGACGCTTTTAGGAGTCTGTGATTCGACTGTCTATGAAATTATCAAGCGGGACAAGCTTGAAACGTTTGAGGTTGCTTCCTGGAGGCGCATCCGTAAGGTGGACTTTGATGCCTGGTATAGGGCACAAACAAAGTACCGTACTTCCGATGACCGTACGCGGGATGCAGTCCTAGAGGAGGAGTCGATGACCATGCCGGAGATGGCAAGGCTGCTGCTGATTACACGTAAGGAGGTCTACGGGATTCTCTACGGTAAGGATGCGAACCGGTTTGAGTTTATTACCATTGCCAATCGTCGCCGTGTGACAAAGAAGAGCTTTGAACGCTGGTATGCTGGGCAGAGCAAGTATCGGAAATTGTGTGACCGGACGCCGGAGGAAGTCGAGAAGATGGAGAGGGAAAAGCAGGAGGCTGAACATCCGGAGCTTAAGATTGATGTGAACAAAGCAGCCTTTACATTACAAGAGGCCGCGATTCTTCTGGACATTACATACCAAGAGGTTCGTGCACTCATTGGAGAAGGCACCCTAGAGGCGAAAAAGTACGGGGTGAAGTATCTAATACCTCGCGAGGATATCAAGTGGTTCATCTTCCGACGGACGATGGATTGTGAGAAGTAAGAAAGGAGACATCCAATGGCATCCATTGTTGAACGAAGGAATCGTTTTTGTGTGGTATATCTCTATGATGATGCGGAAAGTGGCAAGCGCAAGCAGAAGTGGGAAAGCTATAAAACCATGGCCGATGCAAAGCGCAGAAAGACTGAAATCGAATACAAGCAGGAGCTCGGAACTCTGGTCATTCATCAGTGTCAGACTGTGGATGAGTTAATGCATGAATACGTGGCACTATACGGAAAAACCACTTGGTCCATGTCTATGTATACCGGAAATATCGGCCTGATTAAACATTACATATCTCCGATTATCGGAAATATGAAGCTGAATGAGGTGACGGCGAGGGTGCTTGAGAAGTATTACCTGCAGCTATTAAAAACACCTTCTGTAGCTCGTATTACGCAGCGTAAGGACTCGAAGGAAGTTCATTACATTGCGCCGCCTACCGTCCGAAAAATACATAACGTTCTTCGCAGCGCCTTTCATCAGGCAGTGAAATGGGAACTCATGGAAAAGAATCCTGCTATGTACGCGACGGTTCCGAAAGCGGAGCAGAAAAAGCGTGACATCTGGGATGCTCCGACTCTGTTTCACGCAATTGAGGTATGCGAGGATGAACGCTTGAAGTTGGCAATCAACCTTTCATTTGCTTGCTCTTTGAGAATCGGCGAGTTGCTGGGACTCACCTGGGATTGCGTGGACATTTTGCCGGAAAGCATTGCAGAAGGTAAGGCTTATGTCTATGTCAATAAGGAGCTACAGCGAGTTGATAAGAGCGTTATGAAAACTCTGGAGAAAAAGGATGTTCTTCGCGTATTCCCGGAACTTCGGGAAAACAATAAAACGGTTCTTGTACTGAAAAAACCAAAGACCTTTACCAGTACTCGTAAGATTTTTCTTCCGAGGAGTGTTGCGGAGATGCTGGTTGACTGGAAGCGTGAGCAGGACTTCACCAGAGAAGCTCTGGGAAGCGAGTATTTTGACTTTGACCTGGTGATGGCCAACAGTCTGGGAATGCCGACAGAGCAATCGAGAATCACTGCCCTGTTTCAGGAACTGATTGACCGCCAGGGGTTGCCAAGAGTTGTTTTTCATAGCCTTCGCCACTCGAGCATCACCTATAAGCTGAAGTTAAATGGCGGTGACATTAAGTCAGTTCAAGGTGACTCCGGTCATGCACAGGCTCAGATGGTGACAGATCAGTATTCGCACATTCTGGATGACGACAGAAAGAATAACGCCGAGCTGTTCGAGAGGGCATTTTATAGCGGCAAGGGAACAGAAGTGGTAGAGGAGGAATCCAAAGTACAGGCGGATGTGAAGGTAGCGAAGCGAAAGTCAGCGAAGCCAAAGACAGAAGTCGGTGATGTGGATCCCGCTCTGCTGGGAAAAATTCTGGCAAATCCGGAACTGGCCACCCTGCTGACGACCTTAGCCAAAGGCTTGACTCAAAGTTAAAGTCGAAGTACCGGTCCAAAATTTACATAGAGAGTATTGCAAAAACCGATTCACTTCGAAGCGGAAAGGCAATACTCTCTTTTGTTATCCTTTTCCCCAACGAACGCTTTTCGGGGATTTGTTGAAGGGTAGATTTTCTGCTAATATAGGCGATAGCTGAAAAGAGTTCTTCTTCTCTTTGTTAGAAAAATCTAAAAACCGTCTAATAAGACACTGTGGATATCTAACGACAAGGGTGAACATCGACGAGCTGGAATGAACTCGGAATGCGAAAATTCCTTGATATACAAAGGCTTTCACGTACATAGGTGAACATGGACAAAAAGAGTTCTATGGTTCTCCTAAGCGAAAGGCCGTGGGTTCGACTCCCGCCAGGAACAGCATAAAACGGGG
>ERZ773074.327-NODE-327-length-21226-cov-26.246469_pt1 | contig 21226 bp, 13 predicted proteins | sample MGYA00580615_ERZ773074 | MGnify/ENA primary metagenome ERZ773074 (study PRJEB29015, sample SAMEA2738126) | human oral metagenome | biome: human oral; feature: human-associated habitat; material: saliva | place: China | collected 2160 ...
ACACAGCATTCCACAGAGACATTAAGTCAACCGATTTCACAGAACGTTACAGCCATCTTTAGTTATAACGTTCTGTGAATTCTGTATGCCGGAGGCGTTCTGTGAGTTCGAAACTGTGCGCAAATGAGTTCTGTTAAATCTGTGAGTTCTGTGAGAGAAAAAACTCCCCAGCGAGTTGTTTGTGTGTCATCTCATTGCGAGGGTGCATTCTATTTCTCACAGAAAGACACAGAAGAACAGAACACACAAAGGTCCACAGAGACATTAAGTCAACCGATAACACAGAGCGTTACAGCTAATGTTAGTTGAAAGGCCTCTGTGAACTCTGTATGCCGGAGGCGTTCTGTGAGCTCGAAACGTGCGCCTAAATGCTCAGTGAACTCTGTGCGCTCTGTGAGAGAAAAACCTATCCACGACTCTCAAGTGTTTTCTTTTTCTCACAGAAGAACACAGAAGAACAGAACACACAAACTTTCACAGAGACATTAAGTCAACCGATTTCACAGAACCTTACAGCCATCTTTAGTTATAACATTCTGTGAACTCTGTATGCCGGAGGCATTCTGTGAGTTCGAAGCTGTACGCAAAAGGATCTATTAAATCTGTGAGTTCTGTGAGAGAAAATATACCCACTAAATTAAACAGTAAGCTAAAAAAATCCGTGAACTTTGTGTGCTCTGTGAAAGAAAAATCTTCGCCTACGACTCTCCACTAATCTTTTTCCCACAGATGAACACAGATAAACAGAACACACAGGGCTCAAAACAAGTGATACCCACCGATATAACGACTGTATATAATAAGGTGTTATTGTCGACGAGTCCATTCAGTTTATTGTTCACGAAACTGTTTCAGTTTCTTCACGATAAAATTAAAGTCATTAATAGCTTTCTTTTTATCCTTCGCACGGTCGTATTTCTCTCTCCATTTCCTTATCCCATAGAAATAAAACTTCAACCCTTCAGGGGTCAAATCACCAATTTTTATTTGCGACTCAGCCGTCGCCTTTTCATTTTCCTTTAATAGAACCCGTGTGGTAAAACCGTTATCTTGCAGAAATCGAACATAGTTCTCGAAGAAAAGGAACTGTTCTTCCTTAAACTCCTCTGAGGTTGGCTCTGGTGCTGATAAAGCCGACTTAAACAGCCAATCTAACTTTTCTATAATACGCTCTTTATCCATATCAATTTTATCAGTTTACTTTTAGATTACTCAACAATACCCTACTGAATATCAGATGTTTAACTACTTTACACTTCCACAGGCCAACCTGTTACAGAACGGTCCTCCCTATCCTTACTAAGATTAGTTTATCTTGACACAAGTGTCACCTTTTTAATGCTTATCATCATTGTTGACACCCTTTTTATCGTCTTTATTTTAGCCACAGAGAAGCCATCGGAAAGGCTCATCGGGCCAACCCATTAAAGAGGTATCGTTTGTAAATTTCTCATTCCACCCCGCCTGAAAAAAGCATGAACCACCATTCGTCAGTGCAGAACTAAGATGGTTGTCAGATACTCCCCCAGTATTTTACGTCTTATTCCAAATAGCATAAAACATCGACAAAACAGTTATTTCTCCTCGACTAAGGCTATGAAACGAAAAATATCATCAGCCTCCTTTTTCATCTCCGATGCCCCTAATGCCCCAAGATCATTTGAATATATCGAGTCGTCGTTGGGATTGTCTCTGCGAATAAAGTAGGCTAAATCGCCGTCCTGACCAATCATAAAATAGTTAGGTTCGAACGCTTCAACCTCATACGTCTGGTTTCTTTCCTCCAGATCAGCGTAAGAATACATACATATTCCTGTTCCTTCTATTTCAAACACATCCCCATTGTCGATTTCGGATAGGAAATCAACATACGAACTGGGAAACTTCATATTAAGTCGCTGCGCAAGTTCAGCTATCTGTTTATTATTTTCTTCTGTGTTCATAATTATATTTCATGTGTAAAGTGCAAGCCTATCTAAACCTTCGTCTCATAGGTTTTCTAATTGTTTATGCGACTTTCGTATCGCTTACGTAACCTGTTTTGATGTCATCACCGCATCATTCATCTTCTGATAAATCATTTTATTAGCATGCTTCAAAGTACGCCCCATTCATCATTCCCACTCCGTCTTGTTTGTTTCAAGGCTCAACTCCCCACAAGCAACATTATCTATATATAACAGATTGTCAGCTCCTTCTACTTTTACAGAGTTAGATCTGTGCAAAAGGGGGTACCAGCATCAGCAACAAAATGATGTTTTTTCTTCAATAATTTCGCTGTGTATTGTACTTTATATTTACCATTCAAGCATCCATACGCAGCCCTAACATCATCATAAACATAACGAACACCCCTGCTATTTATTGTATCAAGCGTTCGTGGAAGGGACTGGGGGTGAGGCATCTTTTGCCCCGCAGGTCGAGCGAGAGGCTACGAATCAATGCCCCGCAAAACTGGACAGCAGGGGACGGAGGAGGGAGCACCATCAGCAAGAATGCTAAGTATGCGAGCAGGAAATGTAAGGATTCTTCGCTAACCAACCCCTCTACATTCGAAAAGGGGTGCGAGCATGTGCCGAGAAGAGGCCCTTCTACATTCGAGAACATGCCCCTCTTGCACGTTGAAGACGCCCTTCTTGGAGCAAGAAGGGCATATTCTCATATTCTGTCCGTAAAATTCTGATTTCGTGTAGGTTATAAATGAAATCAGAAGACACATTATACTCATATTTAGAAGGAGTCTCTCTTAAAGCAATGTAATATTTTTTTATCATCGTATGAAATCTGCTCTTTCCTAAATCTCATCGCCAAGTTTAGCAGTAACGTTCTGTGTTTTCTGTATGCCGGAGGCGTTCTGTGACTGAGAGGCCCCTCCCCCGTCCCCTCCCCCGGAGGGAAGGGGAGTGATCACCGAGATACCCCTATAAGAAAAAAATCGGCTTTGTGTTGTCCCTTAATAGTATCTACGATAGTTTTAACGCTCTGTGATATCTGTATGCCGGAGGCGTTCTGTGAGTTCGGAACTGTGCGCAAATGAGTTCTGTTAAATCTGTGTGATCTGTGAGAGAAAAACCTCACCAGCGAGTTGTTTGTGTATCATCTCATAGAGTGGGTGCGTTCTATTTCTCACAGAGTAACACAGAAGAACAGAACACACAAAAGTCCACAGAGACATTAAGTCAACCGATAACACAGAGCGTTACAGCTAATGTTAGTTGAAAGGCCTCTGTGAACTCTGTATGCCGGAGGCCTTCTGTGGGCTCGAAATGTGCGCCAAAAGGCTCAGTGAACTCTGTGCGCTCTGTGAGAGATAAAACTCCCCACTGCGAGTATCCGACAATCTTTCTCTCACAGAAAATCACAGAAGAACAGAACACACAGGGTTTCACAGAGACATTAAGTCAACCGATTTCACAGAACGTTACAGCCACCTTTAGCTGAAACGTTCTGTGAATTCTGTATGCCGAAGGCGTTCTGTGGGTTCGAAACTGTGCGCAAATGAGTTCTGTTAAATCTGTGTGTTCTGTGAGAGAAAGAAATATCCTTCGTGAAAGATAAAACTCCACACACGACTCCCCAATGTTCTTTTTCTCACAGAAGAACACAGAAGAACAGAACACACAAAGGGCAGAAAGATAGCGGCCCCTCCCCCGGCCCCTCCCCCGAAGGGAAGGGGAGTGATCACCGAGATACCCCTATAAGAAGGATATCGGCTTTGTGTTGTCCCTTATTAGTATCTACGATAGTTTTAACGTTCTGTGAATTCTGTATGCCGGAGGCCTTCTGTGGAATCGAAACAGTGCGCCAAAAGGGTCCGTTAAATCTGTGTGCTCTGTGAGAGAAAAATATACCCTGCGACTTTAGCATACAAAACTAATGTGAGAGAAAAACCTCCCCAGCGAATTGTTTGTGTATCATCTCATAGAGTGGGTGCGTTCTATTTCTCACAGAGTAACACAGAAGAACAGAACACACAAAAGTCCACAGAGACATTAAGTCAACCGATAACACAGAGCGTTACAGCTAATGTTAGTTGAAAGGCCTCTGTGAACTCTGTATGCCGGAGGCGTTCTGTGGGCTCGAAATGTGCGCCAAAAGGCTCAGTGAACTCTGTGCGCTCTGTGAGAGAAAAAACTCCCCACTGCGAGTATCCAACAATCTTTCTCTCACAGAAAATCACAGAAGAACAGAACACACAGGGTTTCACAGAGACATTAAGTCAACCGATTTCACAGAACGTTACAGCCAACATCCATCACCCAACACCCTTCTTTTGCTAATCATCAACACCCAACAACCATCACCCAACACCCATCAACCCATCAGGCAGTCGCATTACAGCAAGTTGGCAAGGCTCGCATTTGTCAAGATAAATGACAACTTACAGGGGAGTAGAGCACAAGATGACGTGCGAACAACTCACATGTAGAATTTTAGTAGCCAATCCGACAGAATCGATAAGCTCCCTATTAGTCGCCGAAAGCCGTCAGACGGGAATTAAGCAGCAGTCGACTTCGTCATTATTAGTACTTCTGAGGTTAGCGTCTTGGCAATAGAATCATATTTCGTCACCGTTATTAGACCAGGTGAAAGGGGTCCTTCGCTGTCGTGCAAGCGGCTTGACAGGGCGAACACATACAATAATAATACAGGAAAAAACTACGCTTTGAAAGGCTCTGATTACTTTATTGTAAACACAAAGAGTACGCATAAAATTCAACAACACAATGAGTTAGACGCCATTTAAGACTCGAAAGAAAGCGTAAGAAATACTTACAGAACTGGGGACCACCGTCCGCTTAGTAGGTGTCAGTGCGACAAATAGGGAGAGAAAACTGACGATACACACGCAGGTTATGTCGACAAAAAAGGAACATCTTTCTTTCTTAGCAATCTGAACGAACTGAACAGAGCAACAAAGGGGCTGCGACAAATAAGGAACATGGCCTCGAAAGGGAGAAAGACGACAAATTGGGAATGTTTAGAAAACACTTAATGAAACACGATAAAAGACTGATAATCAGTGGACCTATAAGCGTTGATGAAAGTAAAGTGCGACAAAAAAGTGACAAGTTTTGTTACTTCTTCTACGTAAATAACGCTATTCTTCTGCGTAAAATACTTATTATTAACGAGTTAGAACACTGATAGGGTGGAGGACAGTTAAAAATACATTCCCTATCTGTCGCACGTATTTTGTAGGCGAAGGAGGTGCAAAAAACAGGCGTAAAGACTTGAGGATTGATGAGAGGCGACGAAAAGGGAGGAAAAACTCGACCGCTGTGAAGAGTGAAAGACGACAAAAAGGGAGGTCGCTTTCTGCCGTTTTTTGGGGTTGTGAAGAGCTGCTTGAGGACACGAAATGGATAGTAAACTGAATACAATTCAACGATGAACAACGACTAAGAAAATTATGGTCAAACGACTTGAAAAGTAAGAAAACAAAAAGAGGAAAAACTTAGTTGTTACGTAGAGGGGTAGGAGTGAGATATAAAGATATTCTTATAAAGATACATTTTTATATATTTCTTTTCTAATGAAAACTATTAGTAGTATAATAACAGATAGATTAGAATAACAGTATATATTATATTTAGTTGATTAATAAGTATTTAACTATTAAATACTTATTTATATAAAGATATATTTATAATCATTTATAATCACTTAAAACATTATGTTTGCTCACACAGAAAGGCGACAAAGAGCATAGAAAGGACGAAGAGATAGAAGATAAAAGGGCTCGGAAACGCATCTTGGATAGACTACAATTATAGGAAAATGGGCCATGAAAAAACTGAAAGAAAAGGCTGAAAAAGGGTAAGAAAAAGGTGCCGAAAAAATCGAAATGAGCTATACGTATCGGGCCATCCGCGCCGCCGAACATCTGAGAACGTTGTCGAAAAACGGAGGGCGTGGCGTGAGGAGGGGGCGAGAAGACAAGTGCGACAAAAAGGGAGGGTGCATTAGAAACTTGTTTAAAATCGTCTTCACACACGGCAAGAAATTCTATATACTTTTAAATTAAAAAACTTCTTCTCAGGTTAGATTATCGTTATACAATCTTTATAAGACTTAGTAAGGACCGTTGAAACATTTAATAATCAACGAGTTACAAGGTTGATTGGCGACAAATTAGTAAGTTAGCGGCGACAGATAAGTAAGTATGATGCGACAGAAAGGTAAGTATGGTGCGACAGTTTAGTAGCTACTTGGGGGGTGTAGACGACAAGTTAGGAGGTTGACTGCGACGGATAGGGAGGGAATCGTGGGTTGTTGTGAAATAAATATACAAATAGGTCGAATTTTGAGGGGTTTTGTTTCTTTTCTCTCTGTGTGTTGTCTGTCTTTGTGGCTGTGGACTTCTAAATCTTATCTTATTCTCTTCTTTTGTGTGACAAGTTAATGACTTGTTTTACTGGTAGTTATGTTTTTGACGGTAGAAGTGGGTGACAAAAAGGGAAGAATTAGCGTTGCAGTGTTTTGGACAAGTACCGACAAAAAAGTAAGATGATAAAAATAGTTTACAAGTAGACGAGTTAACAAGGGGACAAGGGAACAAGTTAGGTGTATTAATAGACATGGTAACAGATGAACAAGTTCGGAGAGTAACATTGTAAGTTGACGAGTTGACGGGGAGACGAGTGAACAAGTTGGTGGCGAGAGGAGACAGGGTAACAGATGAACAAGTTCGAGGAGTAACATTATAAGTTGACGGGTTGACGGGGAGACGGGGAACAAGTTGTATGCGAGAGGAGACAGGGTAACAGATGAACAAGTTCGGGGAGTAACGGAGAGGGGGGAGTGGGTTGGGGACGGACGGGGAGTGGGTTGGGGACGGAAAGAGAGCGGGCTGCGGACAGAAGGGGAGTAGGCTGGGAACGGAAAGAGAACGGGCTGCGGACAGAAGGGGAGTAGGATGGGGGCAGAAGGTGAGTGGGCTGAGAACGGAAGGGGAGTGGGATGGGGATGGGACGGGGGTGGATTAGGAGAGGAAGGGAAATGGGTGGGAGAATGGAAGGCATGTGAGGGGGAGGAGTATTTTATCTTGATGTAAATTTGTTTTGCCCCACATGAATGCAATGCGTGCGTATTAAGACAGAAGAAGTGGCCCTTCTGTATTTGAGAACATGCCTTTCTGTATTTGAGAACATGCCCTTCTTGCATCGAGAAGACACCTTTCTTGAAGTAAGACAGGCATGGTCTTGAATGGTATGTGTAATAGTCTGATTTCTTGATGATTGTGGGGTTTGAACTGTGGGAAGTAATACTTTGGGAGAGGGGACTATCTGGAATTTTCATCTCTCACTGAGTCTATAAATAAGAGGTTCGTAGGGAGTTTTGTCTCTCACAGAGTTCACGGATTTAACAGAGTTTTATCTGCGAACGTCTTGAGGCGTTGGGAGTTTTATCTCTCACAGATTTTCACAGAGGAACAGAGGCCAAGCTGCTAACGGGGGAACCCACAAACGTCTGCAAGCAGACGACAGATATCACAGAACGTTATAGACAATTTTAGTTGAAAGGGTCTGTGTCATCGGTTGACTTAATGTCTCTGTGGGCCTTTGTGAGTTCTGTTCTTCTGTGTAGTTCTGTGAGAAAAAGGGGCCTTTTAAGAGATTTGCGAGTGAAAAGAGCCGCCTAAGTTTAGAACTTTGAAGGATTATTACACTGGGAGCAGGAGGGTGCGGAGGATTATTAAAACAAAGCAAGTGATGGCATGGAGGCACCATCGGTGTGTGGAGAGACGGAGGTTGGTTGCGGGTTTTATTAGTGACTTTATGTCTAAAGCGTTTATCCCAAGAGCTGTCAGGAGTCTGTACGCTACAGCTCCATCGCTCTATGTGCCGTCAGCATCTCCGTGATATTGCCTTTACCTCTGTCCACTCGGTGTCTCTATGTGCCTTTATGTAAGGACTTTTGTTATCACTGTATATCTCGGGAGAACCACAAAGATTGTGTATATGATAAGGATGAAACCAAGAAAAAATGAATTTTGCATCACCAGTTCAATGCTTTTATGAAAAGATTGCCTAAAGTTGCACTTACTAACTGAGCCTGTAAGCAGATGAAGATCTACAATGAGATAAAGGAACTTAAAAGCTTACTCGCAGCAAGCAATTGAATATGGAAACAAAAGATATTACCACGTTACTCTTAATGGGAGAGCGAATCAATTTTGAGACGAAAAAGGCAGAGAATAGTATCCCAAAGTCTGTATGGGAGACTTATTCTGCTTTTGCCAACACGATTGGTGGTTATATTCTTTTGGGGATATCAGAACAAAAAGGAAGAGAAGGAAATCTACTCTACACGACAACGGGTATCAAGAATCCAGAGAAACTAAAGAAGGAACTTTTTGACACATTAAACAGTGATAAGGTCAGCACCAACATTCTGACTGACACAGATGTGGAGGTTGTGGAGTATGAAGGGAGATGTCTGTTGTCTATACATGTTCCTCAGGCAGATTATCGACAACGTCCTATTTATATAAATGAAAACCTAAACAAAGGAACTTATAAGCGGAATCATGAAGGAGATTATCATTGCACCGAGGAGGAGGTAAAAGCAATGATACGCGACTCTAATGATGCAGGGAACGATGGTATCTTGATAGACCATTATAATATGGAAGATATAGACATTCCCACGCTGAGTGCTTTTCGCAATAGGTTTCGTTCTGCCCACCCAGAACATTTATTAAACGATTATGATGACAAGGAGTTTCTTAGAAATTTAGGAGGATATACCAAGGATAGAGCAACTGGGCGAGAGGGACTGACCTTGGCTGGTCTTTTTATGTTTGGAAAGGGATTAGCTATAAGAGAGCGTTTTGATAATATCCGTTTGGACTATTTGGATATGACAAACCTACAACCAGATAGTCGTTGGAGCGACAGGATGACCTATGATGGTAGTTGGGAGAACAATCTCTATAATTTCTTTACCCGTGTGTTAGCAAAATTAGTACGTGACATAAGACGCCCATTTATTCTTAAAGGTACAGAAAGAGAAGACGATACGCCGATACATAAAGCCATTCGTGAAGCATTGACCAACCTGGTAATCCATGCAGATTATATGATAGAAGGAGTATTAAGAGTTGAGAAGCATGATGATCGGTTCTACTTTTCCAACCCAGGTTCTCTGAAACTGCCTATTGCAGATATCTACAAGGGAGGAAATTCTAAAGCACGTAACCCTCATATCCAATCTATGCTACGTATGCTGGGCTATGGTGATAATATTGGTTCTGGTTTCCCGACTATTGTAGATGCTTGTAAGAAAGAAAACTGGAGAAAGCCATTACTCTGTGAATCTAATGATTTACACACAGTAGAGTTGACAATTTCTATGACATCTGTTATATCAGAAGAATGTATACAGCAGCTACGTACTATTCTTGGTGAAACAGTCTTTCAGTCGCTTGATAACGAAGAAGTCTTGATTCTCTCAGTGGCTTTGACAGAAGGAACTGTAAAGAATAGTTTGATACAAACTCTCTTAGACAAAAACTCTCTACAAGTAGGAAAACTCTTATACTCGTTGGTTGAAAGGAACATTCTTGTTACAGAAAGCAGAGGACGTTGGACTTCTTATGGGGTTAATCAGAACTTTAGAAAAGTTGAAAAGTCAAGGAGTAAAAGTCAAGGAGTAATTGATGAAAAGTCAAGGAGTAAAAGTCAAGGAGTAATTGATGAAAAGTCAAGGAGTAAAAGTCAAGGAGTAATTGATGAAAAGTCAAGGAGTAAGCACAAAGAAGAAAAACAGATAAGGATTTTGGAGTTCTGTAAGAGTCCACGGACGCTTGCTGAGATAGCAAGGGAGTTGAACTTATCAGACCGCTATTATATGAAGCGGAACTATATAGATTCACTTTTGGAAGATGGAAGTCTGTGTGCGCTGCAGGAAGCCAAAACTGCACCTACGCAAAGATATATGGTTACAGAAAACAAGTAAAATGGTCAATATACAAACGATATAGAATTAACGAAACAGTTGCTGACCTCGGTATCGCATCGTTAGTTTACGTTTGAGACACTGATACAAATTGCGTTCTTCATAATTTTAGAGTGTTAATGATCCGCCTAAACTTAGGTTTCTGACGAAATGTCACACAGAGAAATGGAGGGTGCGGAGGATTATTAAAACAAAGCAAGTGATGGCATGGAGGCACCGACGGTGTGTGGAGAGACGGATGTTGGTTGCGGGTTTTATTAGTGACTTTATGTCCAAAGCGTTTATCCCAAGAGCTGTCAGGAGTCTGTACGCTACAGCTCCATCGCTCTATGTGCCGTCAGCATCTCCGTGAGATTGCCTTTAGCTCTGTCCCCTCAGTGTCTCTGTGTGGTTTATTATATAATAGTTTTAGTTTATTACTCCATATTTCGTAAGAACCAAAAAAGAGATGATAGGTTCGTTGGGAATTTTGTCTCTCATAGAGATCATGAATCGAACAGAAGACTTTCATCGAACGTCTTAGGTCGTGGTATGTTTTATCTCTCACAGAACTCACGGATTTAACGGAGGGCTTTCTGCGAACGTCTTAGGTCGTTGGGAGTTTTATCTCTCACAGATTTTCACAGAGGAACAGAGGCCAAGCTGCTAACAGAGGAACCCACAAACGTCTGCAAGCAGACGACAGAGGGCACAGAATTTGCAGCCATATATTATGAATTAATAGCTATCTGATGATAAGTATCAAGCTGGATAAGTGTGGAGGGTAGACGAAAAAAGGAATGTTTGCAGATAATGTGTTTAGCTGTTGAGTCAACGTTTTAGCATTAAATATGTAGGGGGAGAAAGTACGGGGACGCGTGAATTGGAATATACAGACAGGTAGAAAAACCATGAGTATTTACTTGTATTTTGGTTGATAATATTGTATCTTTGCAGCAGAGAACACAGAGGCTATGTTGGAAAGGATTTCTAACAGGGATGCTGTACCGCCTTCTTTACAGTAGGATGAGTGTCTGCATATAAGTACGATAACATCAAGCTCCGCAGCCGTCCTACCTTATATAGAGTCGTATCTTTACGGCTCTTTTTGTATTCTTGGGTTAAAGCCATATAAGTTATTGGGCTCTAATGGACGATATGGGATAAAGATACTTATAAAAAAGTGTTAACGGTGTTTCTAAATTACCTTTTTTGGTAATTTTATTCTATCTTTGCACTATATAATTGAAGCATTTCACCGCATGAATATAATTTTCAAGGAAGAAGCCTTGTCCGAATTATATGAAACCGGTAAGACCAATGATAAAAAATACAAGAAACTTTGTAAGAACAAACGCTTGATAGGAGGCTATATCCGTGCCGTTAGTATGATCTATAACGTTGAGTCAACTGAAGAACTAAAAGCATTTAGTTTCTTACACTATGAGAAACTCAGGCATCAGAAGGACAAGCCTATCAGCTCTGTACGACTTGTAAACGGATTGGTTGAGCGGCTGCTGTTTTCAGAGACGGATGATGGCATTGAAGTAGAATTAATAGAAATTGATAGTACACATTATGGCAACAAGAAATAACAGATTAGTTCCTGTTAAGGCAATCCACCCAGGAGACATCTTGCGTGAAGAGTTGCAGGAACGTGGTATCAAGCAAAAGGATTTTGCAAAGCAGATTGGTGTTCAGGCAACTCATCTGAATGCATTTATACGCGGTAAGCGAAACCTGAATGACGATTTAGCAATGAAGTTAGAAAGTCATTTAGGAATACCCTATAAAACCTGGATGAACCTGCATAGCGGTTATATGTATGACCGTAAAGCTATGAATGCAAGGCAAAGCGAAGAACAAGAAGCTCGTGAATACGAAGAATCGTGTGCGGGTATTTTTAACTTAAAGCAGCTTTATAAGCGGTTAAACTTGTCACGTCTTCCATGTATTGAGCGAGTAGTGAAATTAAAAGCCTCGTTCGATTTTGATTTACTGTCATCTAAAGAGTTGAGTCTGCAGGTAGTTGGTTTTTACAAGCATAGTGAGAAAGTACACATTGATGAGAAGAATATGCAAACTTGGCTTATTCTTAATTGGTTGGAAATATCACGTGCAACAATAGATAAGAAGTATCAAAAGGGAAATGGATTGAAGGCTGCAAGTGAGATAGCACATATGGCGAATAACGGTACACTTTCGACACAAGGTATAAAGGACTGTCTTAATGAGTATGGAATCGCCTATCTTTATGTTGAGAAATTAGATAAAACGCCTGTTGATGCTTATTCTACATTGGTAGATGGCTGTCCTGTAATCACGGTTACTTATCGTTATAATGATATGGATAAGTTAGCTTTTGATGTTCTTCACGAGTTGTGTCATATTGAAAGGCATCTTTCGGAAGATAATCAGGCGTTTATATCTACAGAAGAAACTCTTTATTCCAAAGATCCACGTGAAAAAGAAGCTAATGCCTTTGCAAGGCAGCAACTCATTCCTGATGATGTATGGAATAAAATTATCGGGGCAGGCTGTAAAATTTTGTCTCCACATAAGGTTGTCAGTGTTATAGCAAAAGAGGCTAAACGGCATGGCGTCAGTCCGTCTATAGCGGTATCAAGATATAAGCATGATACGAACTGGTATCAGACATCAGCTTATAAATCACCTAAAATCAATTGATAAAAACAGAAGAGGAGTTAGGGAATTTTCCTAACTCCTTTTTGTTTTTAGCTGGATAAGTTGTATCTTTGCAACAGAAATAGGAAAGGTTTCTCAAATACCGCGTCGGATTGCAGTTCCGAAGGGAAGGGTTTGGGAGCCTTTTCTTTTTTTTCATAGGAACTTTAAATGACGAATTCGGTCAGTGACCATTGGTTGGGGGGCTTTGTCATTTTGTTTTTCTTTCCCTTATGTCATTATGGCTTTCGCTTCGTTATGACTTTTGTCCTTTCTGTCCTTTCTGTCCTTTCTGTCATTCTGTCTTCTGTTCCTTTGTCTTTGTATTCCTTTGTTTTTTCTGTCTTTATTTGTCATTCTGTTTGAAAATGATTATCTTTGCAGAGAGTATATATAACACTGTTGTGTACAGAGCAAGAGAATGTAATCACATAGAATTACTGCGGTGAGGGTGATAGAATACGGTTCTCTAAGTCGATGACAAAACACGTATATTACTTAGTTATATGGCTCATTATCATTATCGAGATATAGGATATAACTAAATCATATTAGGCTAAATGAATATAAATTATGGGGTTGAATAACAGATTACAGATTGGTGATGTATCGAATAATGGTCAGGTAGAGATAGTTGATGAAGACAGATTATGTTATTTGGTAAGGTCAACAAGTAAAGGTGCTACAGGCTTACGTACAATCTCAAAGAGTCTGTTGGAAGAATATGTAAACTATTGGAGTGAGCATTCTGATGCTACATCTGAATCTGCAAGACAAGCATTGTCTGGAACAAGTGAGATAGATAAGTATGAGTATGGTTATACGTCCACACTGTCGGTAATGGCTCAAATGGTTCTTCAATCAACTCACAAAGTAAAGAATAACGTAAGCAGTCTCCCCCGCCAGCAAATCTTCTACGGTGCACCTGGTACTGGTAAGTCATTTACAATCAATCAGGAGATAAAGGGGGAGGATGTAATTCGTACTACGTTCCATCCTGATAGTGACTATTCGTCTTTTGTGGGAGCATATAAGCCGACGACGCGAGAGATAACGATGCGTGACTTGTCGGGACATCCTGTCGTTGAGCATGCGCAGATACTGACGGAGGAGAAGATTGTCTATGAGTTTGTACCGCAGGCTTTTCTACAAGCATATATTGCTGCGTGGGAGAAGTATGCTACGTGTGATGAAGGTAATCCACAGCGACAGTTCTTAGTGATAGAAGAGATTAATCGAGGTAACTGTGCACAGATCTTTGGTGATTTGTTCCAGCTCTTAGACCGCAATCATAGCGGTTTCTCTGACTATCCTGTGAAGGCAGATACCGATATGAAACGTTATGTGGCTAAAGTACTAAAGGGATTGTCTATTCCTCAGGCAGGTACCATTAATAGCCTTTATGGTGGTCGTGACGTGGTGCGTGAGGTGTTGGAGGGTAATATCCTTCTACTGCCAAGTAATCTGTTTATTTGGGCAACAATGAACACCAGCGATCAGAGTTTGTTCCCGATAGACTCAGCTTTTAAGCGTCGTTGGGATTGGAGCTATATGCCAATATCGGATGCAAAGAAAGGTTATGTCATTGATGTTGCGGGCAGTCGATATGACTGGTGGCAGTTCTTAGAGAAGATAAACGAGAAGATAGAGAACACGACTAATTCGGAGGATAAGAAGTTGGGCTACTTCTTTTGTAAGGCACATGGAGGCGTTATTAGCGCAGAGACATTTGTGGGTAAGGTTGTCTTCTACCTTTGGAATGATGTGTTTAAGGACTTTGAGTTAGGAGATTCTATCTTTGATGATACAGTTGAAAGTGGAAAACTAACGTTTGCAAAGTTCTATACTGAAGGCGAAATGAAGACCAAGGTAAGGGCGGAGAAAGTGGCACAGTTCCTTGGTAACTTAGGCTTAACACCAGTTGAAGAAAGCGAAGAGGAATACAACGGACAGGCTGAGAGTGCAGATGACTCTGAGAATCCAAGGGCGACATGGTCGGTGTCAGAACGAAAGCGTTATGATTTTTGGGAGGCGTTCTTAGCCTATGCACAAAAGAATGACGACTTTAAGACTTACTTTGGAGGAACCAAAAAGGCTGGTAAGGATCATTGGAAGAATTTCTATGTGTCTGGTGCTGATTTCTATATGTCTGTAGTTCTGAAACTTTGGGAGCGTGCTATTGCACTGCAAGTATATTTCGATAGAACCACAGATACTTATTATCATCTTGCTGATCAGAAAAAGGATATTGAAGCAGAGATGGATACGACGTATGAGTGGCGTGAGAATCCAGAAAAGAAATCAAGTACGATTGTAGAGCGGATAGACGATATAGATTTTGATGATAAGGAACATTGGTCTACCATCTTCGATCTTATTATTACACGAATACTTCGTATGCGTGAGGTCTTTGTTAAGTATTCAAAGCAACAGTAGACACTCGTTATGCGAATCCTTATAGAAGAATATCAGTACGATGTCTCTAAGGTCAGGGACGTTCTCTATGGTATTGATGCCTTAGAGAATATGGAGGGTAGGGTGTCTATCCATTACGTAGGGTATTATTATAATATGCTACTCAAGGATTGTGTCTTTATTCTTCCTAAGGTTTTGCTGAAGGATGTTGACGGTCAGGAACTTGTTTTTGGAAAGTATAAGCCAGAGGATATAGCCAACTTAGATACTTTCAACTCCAAAGAGCGTAGTTTTCTTTATAAGTTTGCTGTGTGGATATATCGTGCCATTGTGGTCTATAAGAATGATAGACGCAATGATACGAGAATAGTTTGTCAATCATATATAGCACAGATGTGTCATCGAGGACGCAGACAGAGTAATACCTACCTTGATATTCTTCTGTCGCTGATACAATTCAATCAAGACAATCAAAGTTTCTTCTTCTTTATTATAAAGAATATGCATAGTGGTCTGAACAAGATTAATTGGCAACGAACGATAGCAACGAAGACGGCTATTATTCAGAATGAGCAGGCAGTCTATCTAAATCCTGTTAATAAGCGAAGACAGATAAATTTTGATGAAGAACTACTCATCATCTTCTTTTCCATCCTAAATTATATCGGTGACACCTATGGTTTCCCGAAGGATATCTGTTGCCAGTTCCAGCTCATTACTGGTAAGCGTTTTGATACCTATCTCAATGGATTTGGTAAGACACGTTTACGACAGATAAAGTATAAGTATTTCTCTGATAAAGCCTTACAACTATGGCATTTGTGTTATAACTTTTTCGACGAAGCACAGCAGGTGATGGTTGCCACTGAACAACGGGACTACTTATTGGTTAAAAACTTTTATGTTGTTTTTGAAGCCATTATCGATGAACTGATAGGCGATAACCCATTACCAGATGGTATGGAGAAACAGCAAGAGGATGGGAAAATCGTTGACCATCTGTTCACGTCACAGAGTCTTATTGCTGGGAAGAACGAGCAAACGTATTATATCGGGGATAGTAAGTATTATAAGATTGGTCATGAGTTAGGAAGTCAGTCAATCTATAAGCAATACACCTATGCACGGAATGTTATACAATGGAACATTGATATTTTTAGCAATGGTGATAAGCCATCTTCGGGTGTTCGCCTGCGAGATGATGTGACAGAAGGCTATAATATCCTACCTAATTTCTTTATATCGGCAAAGCTGAATGAAATGTTCAGTTATGACGATGACAATATAGAGAAAACCGACAGAAAGAGAAACAGGCACAAGCGTGTGCAGTTTGATAACCGACTCTTTGACCGTGACACACTGTTGCTGTCCCATTATGATGTGAACTTCCTTTACGTTCTTTCACTGTATGCGAGAGATAATCAAAGTCAGAAGGCTGCGTGGAAAATGAAGGTAAGACAGTGTTTTTGTAAAGAGATACAGAAATGGTTGGATGAGGATTATGACTTCTATTTTATCAAAGCTAAGACTGGTGTTGATGATAAAGAATATTTTAAGACACATTTCCAGCAACTATTGGGAAAGTTTTACGCACCTTTTGAGCAATATAAGGAGATCTACTCCTTGGCACTTGAGAAGGGAGAGAAGTATCAGCAGGAGAATAAGTTGCTACTTAATCAACTCAAAGATTACTTCTTTGTTGAGAAGTTCAAATTAGAAAAAGATCAACAGGATGTATTGGTAAGGATAGGAACACAGACACATTAAGAATGAGTTGACAAGTTGACAAGTAGACGGATTGACAAGTTGATGGTCTCATCCAACTAATTATTCTGGCGTTGTTACATCCTGCAAATCTGTTATTTCTCATGTACGCCATTTACTTGTCGCATGTCTTTCATGCCTGCAGAAACGTGGAGAGGTTATGGTGGCCTAACTTACGTATTAATGATTAGATAAGTAAAAAACGGTTTTGTTATCCACAAATAAGCAATGAAGATAATAGGATTCAATCATCAAATGAGCGGTAGAGGCAGTAACGTGTTTAGCGATGCTAACCAAGGAAAAGGAGCAGCACTATGCGCTTCTCGTTTACATTCTGGCTCTAAAAAGAGAGTCATAAAGGTCATAGCCCTGTCCATTTTACTACTTTTCTCGTTTTCGTCTCAGCAGAAGGTTCTGTCGCAAACGTGTCAGCGTTTCGGCTCAAAAGCCACGAATGAAAGATTTCTACTTGGTGATAGTCTTGTCGCCGATACTACTTTTCCAAGTCAGGTTAATAGCTCTTGTGCAAGAGGAAAGGATGGTTGTGTACTTGAAAAACTGTCAATAAATTATTACAGCATACTTTCAAGGATGTCTTGCTCGGCTCTGAAATTAGATAAGACTCATCAGCTATCACTCAAAATATATAAGAAAAAAAATAGTACGGAGGAACATATAAGTGCCTATGTCCTGTTATCTGTTAACAACGTGGTATCCGACTCGATTCTATGCTATGAATATTACAATAATGCCAATACACTTTCTTGTTATGAACAGATTTATTACATCAATATACGTCAATGCAAGATATGGACTGTTATGATGACTTTCGACGAAGAAAGTGCGCAAGCTGACGATACAAATACATACTTAATCGATTTACGTACAAACCGTTTTAGAAAAGAAGACGGTAAGAATGAGCAAGCCTTAAAAGGCTGTAAACGATAAGGAAACAGCTTGGGGACTTATGCTCGAGTTTATAACTTAAATTCGATAAAAGCGAAAGGCATGAGAATATGGCAAGACTGAGTAGCCTTAGTACAGAGGGTAGGAAAAATAGAGTTATTCTTTTAATGAATAAAACGTGGATGTGTATATCCCGTTAACTTATTAGCTTGTCCACAGGTAAACTTGTCCACATGTAAACTTATATTAGCTATAAGATAAAAGTTGTAATCCTTTTTATATTATTTAATCATTCAGAAAATCATACTTATCTTTGTGCTGTGGGAGATATGACCACTGCGACCAAACTGCGAAACAGGATAGTCTTAGTCAAGAACTTATCCTTGGCTGTTGTGTTTTTATAAGACTCCTACGCAAGTGTCTGATGTGTTTAAGAGTATTGTAGAATTGCTATCAGAAAAAGAAACTTTTGTGAAGACAACTCTGAGACTTCATCGTTAAATAAATTTTGTTTATATCTTTACAGTAGGATGAGCGTCTGCATATAAGTACGATAACTTCAAGCTCCGCAGCCGTCCTACCTTATCTTTGCGGCTCTTTGCGTGTAGAGAGTGGGGCAGGTTTTGTGAGCGACTTGCTGCCAAGGCGTTTATTCCAAGAGCTGTCAGGAGTCTGTCTGTTACACCTTTGTTGCCCTTTGTGCCTTATTAATGAGAGTTCTAGTTTATCACTTTTTATTTTGGAAGATACTTAAAAATACTTAGTTAAATATTTGTTTTACAGAATTCAAATTTTTATCTTTGTAATGTAATTACAAGAATAAAAGTCATCTTATAACGGTGATGAATTGTTTGAAGTTTGTATTGGTTGCAAAATAATCAGCATGAAAGGCGTTAGGAGAGACAACTGAAAGTTCTATTTCTAAAATATGTTATTATTTTATGTTCTATGATTCAAGATTTACCTTTGGGGCGAGGTTGAATTAAGATTAGTAGAAACGATAGATGTAGATATCATCTTGTCTCAAAAATAGACTGAGTGTAAGTGACGTTTGTAGATTATTACATTTGCCAATCTTTGTTGACTGTAGGTAGAAGACCTCATAGAGGAATTCTATTTTACTCAGAGATACAATGTATTTTGAAGTCAAAATTAAACATGGTAATACAGAATAAATATGGTTCTACATATCAACATCGAAGATTTGCTTGAAAAGAGAAAAATAGAAAGCAATCGTATAGAATTCAAGAAAGGGTGGAATCCTACTAAAATTTATCAATCTATTTGTGCTTTTGCCAATGATTTCGATAATATTGGTGGAGGATATATTCTTGTAGGTGTAGAAGAGGAGAATGGTATAGCCAAACGCCCTATATGTGGAGTTAGTCCAAAGGAGTTAGATAAGATTATGAAGGCAATGATAGGCTATAATAATAAACTGCTCCCTTACTATCTTCCACATCCAAGTGTGGAGGAAGTAGATGGTAAGCAAGTACTTGCAATATGGGTACCTGCAGGTGACTCCAGACCTTATGAAGTACGTTGCGATGTGACGAATCCTCGTTCTGAATCAAAATGTTATATTCGTTCGGGAAGTAGTACAATAGAGGCTAAGGGCGATCCTTTAAGCGAACTCAGAGAAATGGCAAATCGTGTACCCTTTGATGATCGTGGTAATAAGGATATATCCATCAAAGACATATCTATGATTTTGGTGCAAGACTACCTTCGACGTGTACAGAGTAGGTTGGCAGATATTGTACTGACACAAGACTTCTCCAAAACCCTTGAGCAACTTGACCTATGGACTGGACCTAAGGAAGACCGACGACTCAAGAATGTGGCGGCAATGATGTTTTCGGAAGAACCACATAAGTTTTTCCCTTACACACAGGTTGATATTGTGATGTTTCCAGAAGGGGTAATCAAGAATCCAAATAATATGATAGAAGCTCCGAGTATCAAGGGTTCGGTACCAACTATAATAAGAGCGACATTAGATTATTTACGTACCAATATAGTAAAAGAGCGGATTATCAAGCCTAAAAATCATGCAGAGTCCATTCGTTATTTTAACTATCCTTACCAAGCTCTTGAGGAGGCTGTAGTTAATGCTTTATATCATAGGGATTACCAAACACGGGAAATTGTGGAGATACGTGTAGAGCCACATGAGATAGCTATCTTAAGCTACTCTGGACCTGATCGCTCTATCTCTGATGCTGATCTCAATGAGGCAAAACATTTAAAGGCTCGACGTTATCGAAACAGACGATTGGGAGATTTTCTCAAGGAACTTAGTCTTTCTGAAGGTCGTTCTACAGGTATTCCTACTATACAAGATGAGTTGCTTCGTAATGGTTCACCCAAAGCGAGAATTGAAACTGATGAGGAACGCAGTTTTTTCTTGATACATATTCCTTGTCATCCAGATTTTGTAAATGAGACGATACCTCTATTACTTGTCAATGACAGAATAAATGATAGAATAGATAATCAGATAAAAGAAGAGAAGCGCCGTAAGAGACTGCAAACTATGATTCAAATGATACAGCAAGGAAAAGTAACTTCGGCGAAACAGATAGCAATGGAATTATCTATTTCTATACCTACCGTTTGGCGTGATATTAAAATCCTTGGTGAATTAGATATTAAGATTAATACAAGGGGTAAATGGACCGTAAGTGATACGGTTGCGTGATACGGTTGATGATACAGTAAATGATACGGTTGATGATACAGTAAGTGATACAGTTGTGTGATATAGTATGTGATATGGTTGATGATACAATATGTGATACAGTACGTGATACGGTTGCCTGATACAGTAAATGATACAGTTGATGATACAATAAGTGATACAGTAAATGATACGGTTGATGATACAGTAAGTGATACGATTGTGTGATACAGTAAATGATACGGTTGATGATACAGTAAATGATACGGTTGATGATACAGTAAGTGATACGATATGAAGTAAATACTTGTATGAAGTTGTTTTGATACCGCAAAGTAATCTTAGTTATGGAACTTTCGAACTCCATTAATTTAGTTATAAAATAAGGTAAGTAGAATGTTGAGAAACAACGGCGTACCTGTTAAAATAGTTTCTATGAGGAGTGTTGATGATAAGTTTCGGTCTATATCAGTTTACATGGTAGCAAATTACAGGAATGTTTGCAGGTAATGTATTTAGCTGTTGAGTCAACGTTTTAGCATTAAATATGTACGGGGAGAAAGTACGGGGACGCGTGAATTGGAATACACAGACAGGTAGAAAAACCATGAGTTTTACTTGTTTTTGGGTTGATAATATTGTATCTTTGCAGCAGAGAACACAGAGTCTATGTTGGAAAGGATTTCTAACAGTGATGCTATATCGCCTTCTTTGCAGTAGGATGAGCGTCTGCATATAAGTACGATAACTTCAAGCTCCGCAGCCGTCCTACCTTATATGAGGGTGTGTCAAAATGTACACATCCTCTTTTTTATGCACAAAGCCCCGACTTTC